>Ga0247811_1000022_pt1 | contig 73635 bp, 70 predicted proteins | sample UWRJL134311R1_FD_189018 | JGI IMG/M metagenome (GOLD analysis project Ga0247811, IMG submission 189018) | Plant litter microbial communities from Arlington Agricultural Research Station in Wisconsin, United States - UWRJ-L134-311R-1 | ecosystem: Environmental > Terrestrial > Plant litter >...
CTGGAGCTGGAACCGGGCGAGCCGCTGATCATTCGCCGCATCGTCAAGGCGGACGGCGGCAGCCGGGCATTCGTCAACGATCAGCCGGCGTCGGCGGGGTTGCTGCGCGAGCTGAGCGCCCATCTGGTCGAGATCCACGGGCAGCATGACGACCGCGGGCTGCTCAATCCGCGCGGGCATCGCGCGTTGCTCGATACCTACGCGCGCGTCGATACCGGCGCGGTTGCGTCGGCGCATCGGGCGTGGCGCGCGGCGCAGGAAGCGCTCGCCGCCGCGCGCGCCGACCAGGCGCTGGCCGAGCGCGACCATGAGTGGCTCGAACATGCCGTTGCCGAATTGCGCGCATTGGGAGCCGAAGCCGGCGAAGAGGAAAGGCTGGCCGAGCGCCGGGCGACGATGCAGCGCGGCGAAAAGATCGCCGATGATCTGCGGGCGATCGCCGACCTGCTCGAAGGATCGGACGGAGGGCTGAGCAAGCTGCGCCAGGCCGCGCGCATCCTCGATCGCATCGCCGACGATCATCCGTTGCTGGGCGAGGCGCTGGCGAACATCGACCGCGCGATCAACGATGCCGCCGAGGCGCAGGACCGGGTGGATGCCGCCGCCGATGCGCTCGCCTTCGATCCGGCCGCGCTGGAGGCGGATGAGGCGCGGCTGTTCGAATTGCGCGGCGTGGCGCGCAAGCACCGGGTTCAGCCCGACGAACTGCCGGCGCTGACCGAGGAACTGACCGAGCGGCTCGAACGGGTCGAGAGCGGCGGGGCGGGGCTGGCGAAGCTGGCGCTTGCGGTCGAGGCGACGCACCGCGCCTATCGCGATGCCGCCCGGGCACTGTCGGCGGCGCGCAGCGAAGCCGCTACCCGGCTCGATCTCGCGGTCGAGGGCGAGTTGAAGCCGCTCAAGCTCGATGCCGCGCGGTTCCGGACGATGGTCGAGCCGCTGGGCGAGGAGCAATGGGGGCCGGGGGGCATGGACCGGGTCGAGTTCCTGGTCTCGACCAATCCCGGCGCGCCGTTCGCGCCGCTGATCAAGATCGCCTCCGGGGGCGAATTGTCGCGCTTCATCCTCGCGATGAAGGTGGCGCTGGCGGAGGAAGGCGGGGCGGCGACCTTGATCTTCGACGAGATCGACCGCGGCGTAGGCGGCGCGGTGGCGAGCGCGATCGGCGACCGGCTGGCCCGGCTCGCGGAGGCCGCGCAGGTGCTGGTGGTGACGCACAGCCCGCAGGTCGCGGCGCGGGGCGCCCGGCATCTGCTGATCGCCAAGAGCCATGACGGCACGGTGACCCGCACCGGGGTGACCCCGCTCGATGCGGACCAGCGCCGCGAGGAGATCGCGCGGATGCTGTCGGGCGCGCAGATCACCGACGAGGCGAGGGCGCAGGCGGAGCGGTTGCTGGAGCCTGCGTAACGGTGCTCCGGCGAAGGCCGGAGCCCTGGCGGGCTGCGGACCACGATTGCCAACGCTCCGGCCTTCGCCGGAGCACGGCTTGCGCATTCAGCCGATCAGCTTCCCCAGCGCCTCCAGATACGCCTTGAACGCGGCCCGCCCCTTGACCGTGATCCGCGCGCGGGTCAGCGGCTTGCGGTTGAGGAAGCTCTTCTCGATCGCGATATATTCGGCCTCCTCCAGCTTGCGCAAATGAACCGAGAGATTGCCCTGGGTCGCGTCGAGCAACGCCTTCAGCTCGTTGAAATCGGCGGCTTCGGCATCGGCGAGATAGGCCATGATCCCCAGCCGCATGCGGCCGTGGATGACGTCGTCGATCGCTCCGATGTCGAACCCGCTCATGTCAGCCGCGCGCCGCACCTTTCCAGAGCAGCCAGCCGGGAAGCGCCAGCAGCAGGAACATGGCGAGCGTCAGCACGCCGAGGAACCAGGTCGCCAGCCGCGGGTCGTGCGTGCCGAGCACGAACGCCAGCGCCAGCGACGTCGCGAACCATCCCGCCGAGACCAATCCGAACCACCCGCGCCGCCGGATCACGAAGGCGGTGTACCAGACCGTCCCCTGCAGAACGCAGATGATCACCGGGTGGAGCAGGAAGGTCTCCATGCTGTTCGCGCGCATCGACAGATAGCCGAAGATCGCCGCCGAGCAGATCGCCGCCAGCCCCGCGCCGCCGAAGGTGGCGTTGATCGCGCGGGTGCTGACGCCGTGCTGGCTCTGGCCCCGGTCGCGCACCGTGATGCGCACCATCAGCACGGTGAATACGACCGTCGGCAGCACGCCCACCGCGAGCTGGACCAGGGGCGCGCCATAGACGCCGGATGCGAACAGGAACTGCAGCGCGCACTGGATGCCGTAGCAAAGCCCCGCGCCGAACAGCGCTTCGCCGAGCGTCGCCTGCGCCTGCCCGCCTTCGCTGACCAATGCGCGCACGAAGGCCAGATCGTCGCGCGCGCTTTCGGTGGTCGGATCGCTCATGCCGTCTGCACCTCCAGTGTTGCGGGCTTGCGCCACGGCAGCTTGCGGCCACCCAGCCAGCGGCCGAGCCAGCTGTGCCGCACGAGCAGGTGATAGCTGGCAATGAGGATAAGGAAAGCGCCGCTCGTGACCATGGCCCACTTTGCCTCCGCCGGGAGCGGCAATGGGTAGACCAGCACCTGCAGCGCCATCACCACTGGCAGGTGCACCAGGTAGATCCAGTAGGACGCATCGGCGACGTAGCGGATCGCGGGGCGTTCGCGGGTGAGGAAGCGCAGCGCCGCGCCGGTCAGGCCCAGCGTCCAGCTCCACACCCCGGCGGCATAGCAGAGCGCCAGCGCGGTCTTGGTGCCGCCCGCCGCGATCGGCGCGAAGATCGGGCTGTCGCCCAATAACCAGAAGCAGGCCGCGGTGAGCGCCACCGCGGCGACCAGATTGACCGCCCACCAGCGCTGGACCGCGCCGAGCAGGTCGCGCTGGCGGTGGAGCAGCCAGCCGAAGCCGAAGGCGGTGCCGAAGCCGACCGTCGCGGCAAGGTTCGGGACCAGCCCGGTGTCGGGGGCCTGGATGCCGCCCCAGGCGTACCAGATCGCCTGGGTAGCCAGCACCGCGGCGAGCGGCGCGGCAAGCATCGGTGCGGCTGCCGGGGTGGCGAGCAGGGCGCGCATCGCCCGGTCCAGGATACCGCCGCGCAGCCAGCCGCTCCGGTCGATCAGGGTGACCACACCCCGGATCGCCAGCGCCGCGCCGTAGAAGAGCAACAGGAGATAGAGGAACCAGAGGTGCGTCAGCGGCACGGTGAAGAGGCTCATCGGCGGCGTCGGCGGGGGCGGCGGGAGTGTGCCGCCCGCAGCCTGGGTGACCGCGCCCCAGATGAAGCAGGCGATGATCCCGGTCAGCACGATCGGCCAGAAGATCACGAGCGGCAGCGCGATCCGCGTCGCCCGGTTGCGGATGAAACCCCCGGTCCCGCGCCGCTGGAGCAGCATCCGCCCGAAATAGCCGGCGATCACGAAGAAGGCCGCCATGCGGAACATATGCGCGACGAAGAAGAAGTCGCCCAAGTCGGCGCTCTGGGCGTCGCGGACGACCCAGATCTGGGGGCCGGGCAGGAAGGAGAGAGTGGCGTGGAAGGCCACCCCCAGCATCAGCGCACCCGCGCGCACCGCGTCGAGCGCGTGCAGGCGCTCAATAGCATAAGCGGTGCCTGGTTCGCCGGTGGCTCTGGTTGCGGTGCTCGTCATGGCGGTCCCCTTCGAATCGCGGCCCGTTCGCCACGCGACTCGCGATATACCGAAACTGGTTTGAAATACAAACCTGTCTATTACGGGGCGGGTTGAGGTGCGTTGCAGGTGGAGGACGCGGCAGGACAGCGCAGCGCGGCGTTAACGAAGCTGAACGAAGCTTTCCGCCGCGCGACACACTGCGACACAAAAGTGCATTCGGCGGCACATGCGCGCGACATGGCGTGCCCATAACGGTGTCAGGCCGCTGGGGCGGTCATGTACACAGAGGAGTGTCAGTCATGAAGAAGTTCGCAATCCTGATCGCCAGCCTGGGCGTTGCCGCCGCTGCCGTTCCCGCCGTCGCCACCGCGGCGCCGATGCCCGGTTACGGCATGCAGTCGGGCGCGTGGCAGAACATCAATGCGCGTCAGAACCGCATCGAAGCCAAGATCAACCAGGGCATCCGCTCGGGCGCGCTCGACCGTCGCGAAGCCGCGCAGCTCCGCTCGCAGTTCCGCGCGATCGCCAGTCTCGAAGCACGCTATCGTGCGTCGCGTCCCGGCCTGACCGTGGCCGAGCGTATCGATCTCGATCGCCGCTTCGACGCGCTGGAGCGCAGCATCCGCGTCCAGAAGAACGATCGCGACCATCGCGGCAACGGGCGCGGCCACGACGATCACCGCGGCAACCGCCGCTAAATCCGGGTAGCTCCGGGAAGCGACCAGGGGCTCCGCCAGCGATGGCGGGGTCCCTTTTCGCGTCAGGCCGGGGCGCTCTCGCAAGCCCGTCCCCTTCAGGGGAGGGGCTTAGAAGATCATCGCCCGCCGCAGGTCATGACGTTGGAAAAGCCGCCCCATCGCATCTGAGCGGTTTGCTGGGCCGGCTCGTAGATCACCGCGAGCGGCTCGGCTTCGCGTTTGCCGGGCTGGGTCAGGCGTACTTCGGCATAGAGCAGCGTGATGCCGTCGCGCGTCCGCCGCACCAGGATCGCGCCTTCCGAGCAGCCCGAATAGGCGCAGATCGACAACGTGTTGCCGCGGCGGGTGAGGCCCATCGGGGTGAAGCCTTCGCTCTCGATTTCGCACGCGCCCGAGTCGCAGCGGATCTCCGCCTTTTCGTTGCGGCAGTTGAAGTCCTGCGCGAGGGCGGGGACGGAGGCGAGCAGCGCGAGGGCCAGGATCAGTCGCATGCCCGCGATGCTAGCGCAGCGCCTTGCCGCTGTCCCGCCACTTGTCGAGAATCTGCGATTCGTCGCCTTGGTTGGCCGCTGCGGCCACGCGGGCCGGGGGCGTATAGCTCGCGGTCGGCGTGCCGCTGTCCTGATAGCGCGGCTGGATCGCTTCGCGCGGAGTCGCGGTCGGGCGGGGGAGAATGGCGGCGATCGCATTCGGCGAGGGCGCGGCGCTCGGGTGCGGAACCGGCGAGGGCTCGCGCCCGCGATAGGCCTGGCTGAAGGCGGCGGCGGTGCCCCAATAGCCCTTCCAGCGGTGGAAGAAATGCGCGCCCCAGGTGCCGGTCATCACCAGGCTGCGGTTCCACGAGGGAGTGACGGCATAGGTATGGTAATGCGTGGCGAGGCCGACGGGGGCGAACACGCTGCCCGCCAGCGCCGCCGCGGCGACCTTCTCCGCCCGCGCCCAATATTCGCGCGAGGGCGCCCGCGCCATCGCGCCGTCGCAGGCGAAGCTGAACTGGCAGCCGCGCTTTTCGGAACCCTGGAACACCACGCCGCAGACCGTGCCGGGGAAGGCCGGATGGCGGACGCGGTTGAGGATCACCTGGGCGACGGCCTTTTGCCCGTCGTCGGGCTCGGTCGCGGCCTCGTAATAGATTGCGGTGGTCAGGCACTGCAGCGCGCGCGCGCGGTCCACGCCGGTGCCGGCCTCGGCGAAGGGCTGGGCGGGCTGGATCGACGAATCGAGCACCGCGTCGGCGGGAACGGGCGTGTCGGGCAACGGCGCGGTGCCGGTCATGCCGGCGGCGGACGCGGCATCGTCCTCGATGGCGGTGTAATAGGCCGCGCCGGGGAAATGATCGTCGCCTTCGTAACCGATGGCGCGGGCGGCCTTGGGTGCGGGATGGGTCTCGACAGGCGCGAGCGCCTGCGCGGAGAAGCCGGCGCCGATCAGCGATGCAATCGCCGCCGCCGCCAGCCCCCTCGCCTGCATCCGTGTGAAACGCCGCCAGAACAAGCGCAAACGCCCTTGGTACCCGAAGCCCGACAGGGCCTCCCCGGACCTGCGCGATAGCCGTTTCCACGGCGTTTTTCGCCCCCCGATTTTGGCGTGTGCCGGGGCGAAACACTTGATGGTTAACGTAATTTTTGGGGGGAGGGATGAGGTTGACGCTCTATTCCTCCCCTCGCTCGAAGAGCGGGGAAGGTGGCATGCGAAGCATGACGGAGGGGGAAACCCGCTATCGAGAGGGGGTTTCCCCTCCGTCAGCTTCGCTGCCACCTCCCCCGCAGGTGCCCTGCGAGGGAGGAATAGAAGACCCCTCAGCGCTCCGGCTTCCCGCAATACCCCGTTCGGAAATCCGCCGCGAAGCTCGCCAAGCGCCCCTCGCCGATCGCCATGCGCAGGTCGGCCATCAGCGCCTGGTAGAAGTACAGATTATGCTCGGTCATCAGCATCGCGCCGAGGATCTCGCCGGCGCGCACGAGATGGTGGAGATAGGCGCGGCTCCAGGTGGCGCAGACCGGGCAGGCGCAGGCCGGGTCGAGCGGGCCGGTATCCTCGCCGAAGCGGGCGTTGCGGATGTTGATCGGGCCGGTGCGGGTGAAGGCCTGGCCGGTGCGGCCGCTGCGGGTGGGGAGCACGCAATCGAACATGTCGATCCCGCGCTCGACCGCGCCGACGATATCGTCGGGCTTGCCGACCCCCATCAGATAGCGGGGCTTGGCGGCGTCGAGCTGGCCCGGCGCATAATCGAGCACGGCGAACATCGCCTCCTGCCCTTCGCCGACCGCCAGGCCGCCGACCGCATAGCCATCGAAGTCTATGTCTTTGAGCGCATCCGCCGACGCCTGGCGCAGCCCCTTGTCGAGCGCCCCCTGCTGGATGCCGAACAGCGCCGCGCCTGACGCATGCGCGACATTCGCGTCGAAAGCATCGCGCGAGCGGCGCGCCCAGCGCATCGACCGCTCCATCGCCGCGGCCTGGATCTCGCGCGTGGAAGTAGTGGGGACCAGCTCGTCGAACGCCATGACGATATCCGAGCCGAGCAGGCCCTGGATCTCCATCGACCGCTCCGGCGTCAGTAGATGCTTCGATCCGTCGAGGTGCGATTTGAACGCCACGCCCTGTTCGTCGCGCTTGGTCAGTTCGGACAGGCTCATCACCTGATAACCGCCCGAATCGGTGAGGATCGGCCGGTCCCAGCCCATGAAGCCGTGCAGCCCACCGAGCCGCGCGACGCGCTCGGCGCCGGGGCGGAGCATGAGGTGATAGGTATTGCCGAGCAATATATCGGCGCCGCTCGCGCGCACGTCCTGCGGCTTCATCGCCTTGACGGTGGCTGCGGTGCCGACCGGCATGAAGGCGGGGGTGCGGATCGTGCCGCGATGCATCGCGATCTCGCCGAGCCGCGCCTTGCCGTCGGTGGCGTGAATGGTGAAGTGGAAGCGCTGCATGGCGCAACGCCCTGCCTTGCGGCACGTTCTCGCGCAAGGAGGTACGATGGCGAACGAAGCACTGCGCGACATGGCGACCCACCGCGGCTTCAAGCTGGTCGCCTCGCGGCGCCGCAAGCCCGGCGGCGACTTCGGGCTGTATGGCCTGAAGGATGCCGACGGCGAACCCGTGTTCGGGATCGAGAAAGGCGCGCTGAAGGCAAGCGCCGGGGAAGTGGAAGCCTTCCTCCGCGACGGGATGCGCGCGACCTGGACCAAGTCGGCCGGCTCGGCGAAGCGCGTGAAGACCCCGCCGCCGCCGAAGGAGCCGAAACCCAAGCCGAAACCGCGGTTCAAGCCCAAGGTCGGGAATCTCCTCGCCAAGCTGCCCGCCGCCAAGCGCGCCGAGGCGTTCACCGAATTGCTCACGCGCCCCGGCATCCGGCTGGAACGGATCGTCTCGCATGGGCAGGCGACGCCCGATAACGCGCCGATGGTGCAGGATGCGGAAGAATGGGTTCTGCTGCTCGAAGGCGCCGCCGGCATCCGCATCGCGGACTCCGCGGAGGTGGCGCTCGCTCCAGGCGATCATCTTCTGATCGCGGCGGGCCAGAAGCATTGGGTGACCTGGACCGCGAAGGAACGCCCGACCGTCTGGCTCGCGCTGCACCTGCGCTAGCCAACCACCGCGCTCCGGCGAAGGCCGGAGCGCTGGCGATCAAGACCCCACGCCCGCCAACGCTCCGGCCTTCGCCGGAGCACAGTCCCTTGAAATGTAGGATTTGCCCTGCTTGGCTCGCCCCGTCGCAAGGCCCGACCGCTCTTTGAACCAGTGAACCACCAGCCGAAAGCGTAAACTTCACGCGCCTTCTTTCTATACGATATGCGCAAGGATCGTAAAGTTTGGCGCCCGCTCAGCGGTGAGCCGCGACATAGTCCAATATGTCCTGCGGCGTCCGGAACAGCACGTCCGGCTTCGTCGCGATCAGCACTTCCTCGGCGGCATAGCCCCACAGCACCGATCCGGCGCGCATGCCGACTTCGCGGGCGGCGTCGACGTCGCGGGTCTCGTCGCCGATCGCCAGCGCTTCGCCCGGGGCCATGCCGAGCTTCTTGAGCGTCTTGCGGAATTTGGGCGCCTTGCCGAATAGCGAGGATCCGCATGCGTAGAATTCGATCCGCGCGGCATTCTCGGGGCCGAGGATGCGGCGGGCATTGTCCTCCGAATTGGAGGTCACGAGCGCGATGCACACGCCGGTCGCGGCGAGCTCCTCGAGCAGATTGGGGGTGCCGGGAAACAGCTCGATCTGGCCGACGTTGCGGCCGACCAGCCAGCGCACGTACCAGGCGATGAACGGCAATTTCCACCGCGAGATGCCGAGATATTCGATCACGTCGCGCGAGCTGCTGTGGCGGAGCTTCTCGATCTCGTCCTCGCGTACGGCACGGAAATGGAAGATCCGCGCGAGCTCGGGCGCGACCGACAGAAACCAGTCGCCGCTGTCGGACAAGGTGCCGTCGAAATCGAAGATCACCAGCCGGATGGGCGGGGTGCCGTCCGCGCGCACGGCGGCCGGCGATGACGCCGCTCTAGCCATGCGCGTGTCCGTTTCCATGCATGCGGCACTCCGCCCCGTCGCCCAACTCGATCTGCACCGTCGTATGCTCGATAGCGAAGTCGTGCGCCAGCTTGTGCTGCAGTGCGATCAGAAAAGCGTCGCCGGGATGGCCGCCGGGCATGACGAGATGTGCGGTCAGCGCAGCCTCGGTGGTGCTCATCGGCCAGATGTGGAGATCGTGGACGCGCTTGACGCCGGGCAATGCCGCCAGCGCCTGCGCGACCTTTTCGGGATCGATCCCCGGCGGCACCGCGTCCATCGCCATCACCAGCGAATCGCGCAGCAGCCCCCAGGTGCTCCACAAGATCACCGCGACCACCAGCAGGCTCAGCGCCGGATCGATCCACGTCTTGCCGGTCAGCAGGATCGCCGCGCCGCCCAGCACCACCGCGCCCGAGACCGCGGCGTCGGCGGCCATGTGGACAAAGGCGCCGCGGATGTTGACGTCGCCCTTGCGCCCGCGCGCGAAGAGCATCGCGGTGGATAGATTGACGACGATGCCGACCGCGGCGACCGCCATCACCATCCCGCCCGGCACGTGCGGGGGATCGCCGAGCCGCTGTATGGCTTCGAGGCTGATCGCGCCGACCGCGACCAGCAGCAGCAGGCCGTTGGCGAGCGCCGCGAGGATCGAGGAGCCGCGCAGGCCATAGGTGAAGCGCTTCGACGCCGGGCGCTTGGCCAGTTCGGCGCCGCCCCAGGCGATCAGCAGCCCGAGCACGTCGGAAAGATTGTGGCCGGCATCCGCGAGCAGCGCGACCGAATCGGTGAGGAAGCCGGCGCCGCCCTCGACGACGACGAACGCCAGGTTGAGGATCGTGCCGATCGCGAAAGCGCGGCCGAAATCGACCGGAGCGTGATGGTTGTGGTCGTGATGTCCGGCCATTGCCTAGCCTCTTAGCGGCGTCGGGGCGTGAGATGCTAGGACATTGCTCGGCTTATTGGTTCGGCGGCCGTTTGCCGCGGCCGCGATCCATCAGCAGCTGCGGGCGCAGCGTAACCAGCTCCGAGCGGAGGATCACGCCGTCCTTGTTCAAATCGAAGCGCTTGAAAAACAGGTCGAAGCGCGTCGCCAGCTCATCGAAAGTGATGCGGTTGTCGCCATCCGCATCGACCTCGAACGGGCTGGGGAGGGCATTGCGATTGCCCAGCCAGCGCTCGGCCCAATCGGAGAAGCCGATATAGCCGACCGAGCCCTTGCCTGTCGGGTCGGCGCTGTCGAAGCTGTGCTTCAGCCCGGCATCGAACTCGGGCCGCGTGACGCGGGCATCGCCGTCCGCATCGAACGCCGCGATCATCAGCGCGACCGGCTCGGCGATAAGGTTGGCGGCCGGCTGCGGCGCGGCGACCGGCGCGGGCGGCACGGCGGGCACGGTCTGCGCCTGGGCGGGGACGGCGATCAGCCCGAGCAAGGGGAGCAGCAGGCGCATTGGGGGCATTCCTTTGGTCACGGCAGCAACAGGCTCGCGTCGCCATAGCTGTAGAAGCGATAGTGTGTGGCGATTGCGTGGCGGGGTGGATCGCGCGGGAGTCCGCTCTCGTTAGCGCGGCTTTCACTCTAAAGCTCGCAAATTAGGCGCTAACCTTGCCAGACTCGCCATGTCTCGACCCAAGTATATAACCTGCTAGTTTGTAACAACGGTTGACGATCTCGTCTCGCGCTGGAGGAATGTCATGAAAGGAAAAGGCGATCGTGCTGTAATTCCGAATTTCGCGAAACGCGTGTCGCAGTTCGTCGACAAATTTGATCGCTCCGATTCCAATCTGCCCTTGGTCCATATTTCGCCAATTTCGAAGGTGAGGCTGATGGCGAAGGGGGATTCGATAGCACCGGCGAAATGCCCGCGCATGAAAGAAGAGATCATTTATATGTTTTACGGCCGGCCGGCCTATCGAACGAAGGAATCTGCTAGCGAATTGCTCGCTTGGAACAACCCGATCGCATTCATCGTCGATAAATCGAAAGCTAGGCGCGTTCGCAAAATATTCCCTTTCGACAGCGGCGCTTTTATTGACGGGCACTACGGCAGGGTGTTCCCAGAGGAATCCAAAGTAAGTTACTTCGAGTTAAATCCAACAATGGACTCGATCGGCAAGTTCATTACGGCGTTTTACGAAGGAAGTTCAAAGAATTATATGGCTGGAAAGTCAGATGCTAACCATGTCTTTAGTGATTTTGACTTTGAACTTCAGGGCGTACAGCATTTGGCAACTCGCCCTGGAAGTCAATTCTATCACGCATATGATGAGTCAAAGAAGGTAAGAGTCGATGAGCGTGCTTCAGCGCTGGAATTACAGATACAGAATGAATTGCACTTTCCTGATGATATCTCTTATATACTTGTGCCAGAAACAATAATTACGGACGATATTTTTCAAACGATAATGCGAAAATGGTCGATTACAGATGATAAGATCATCCCATATCAGGTAGTATTTGGCGCGGGATTGGCGGCATGGACTGGCTCCATGTATCAAAAGCTAATAGAAATCTATAAACAGGATAAAATTATTTAGCATTTAAGGAGAGCGCGAGGTGGTGAGTTCTTCAGCAGTCTACAAGGTGGGTGCGTTTTTAAGAAGCGAGGGCCAAAATGTACCAATTCTTATGCCATTGTACTACAGATATGTTACAAGACGTAACTCTTCTCAAGATATACTGCCAGTAAAATATTTTAGAGCAATTGTTGGAGAGAGTGAAAAAATAGAAGATTTTAAACTCGTTGGAACTAAGAGAGACGTATCGAGTTTGGCGACCATTTTTACTACTGACGCCGATATGATCGACAATTCATATTATAGTATCGACGGACCACCAGGCTATGCGCTACATTTATCTGATGGACAGATATTTGCGCGACGCGGTGCCGCGCAATTTGCACGTGATTTGCTACGCGATCACCAGAATGAAGTACTCGACCTTTATCCGGTATTCGGCATTCTACTGGCTCAATCTCTTGAAGATCATGAGTATGAGGAGAGGTTCGCGATTCGGTCAATGGAGCAAATAAATCGGTTCAGCAAGAAGCTGATGATGTCTTGGGCCAAGAACAGAGATTTTTCGGATCAAGTACGCGCCAATGTTGACTCTTATATTGATTTGATTTCACTGGGCGACGGAAAGTTAGATATTGATCTAAGTAAATATTGTGTACAGAAAAGCCAAAGAATTGCGATTTTTGGAAACATTATCGAGCAAGTTCAAGCCGGATCGTATATTTATAAGGGCAAGGCTTTTATAGTTGAAAGACTTTATTCCGATTGGAAAGATCTGGCAAAGGTTTACGGCACTTTCGGGACGGTTTTTTGTCAATCATATACAATGACAGATGATGGAAAGCACCAGTGGAATCTATTTAATCGAAGCGAGGATAATCGAGTGTTTCTGGTCGAGCGGCCAGCCATAATTAAAGCTTCCGCATCGCATTATGCCCGCATGCGGGGCACGTCGCTCATCCCAATCGAACGATCGAAAGATCTGAAACCTGCTGACGTTTTCAATTACGCTAATCCAGAGGAGTGATGCCGCTCCGTGTCGGTATCAGCAATGATCCATCGCCGTAAGAATAGAACCGATAGCCATTCTCAATAGCATGCGCATATCCCGCCTGCATCCGCTCCAGCCCCATCAGCGCCGATACCAGCATGAACAGGGTCGACTTCGGCAGATGGAAGTTCGTCAGCAGCCCGTCGATTCCCCGGAAACGATAGCCGGGGGTGATGAAGATCGCGGTATCGCCTTCGAAGGGACGGATAACGCCATCGTCGCCGGTGGCGCTTTCGATCAGGCGGAGGCTGGTGGTGCCTACCGCGACGACGCGGCCACCGGCGGCGCGGACCGCGTTCAGGCGGTCGGCGGTGGCCGCATCGATGCGGCCCCATTCGGCGTGCATCCTGTGTCCGGCGGTGTCCTCGGCCTTGACCGGCAGGAAGGTGCCGGCGCCGACGTGGAGCGTCAGGGTTGCGTGCGCGATTCCAGCGGCCTGGAGCGACTCCATGAGTCCGGGCGTGAAGTGCAGCGCGGCGGTGGGGGCGGCGACGGCGCCGGGATCAGCGGCGAACATTGTCTGATAATCGTCGGCGTCGCGGGCATCGAGCGGGCGTTTGGAGGCGATATACGGGGGAAGCGGCATCCGCCCGCAGCGTTCGAGGAGGAACTCTACGGGTTCTTCGCCAGCGAAATCGAGCGCGAAGCTGCCGTCCTCCGCGCGGTCGGAGGCGGTGGCGGTGACCCCCGCGCCGAAATCGACTTCCTCGCCTTCGTGGAGCTTCTTCGCGTTGCGGATGAAGGCGCGCCAGCGGCGGGGGCCTTCGCGCTTGTGGAGGGTGGCGCCGATCCTTGCCGCCCCGCGCATGCCCTCCAGCTGGGCCGGGATCACGCGCGTGTCGTTGAACACCAGCACGTCGCCGGCGCGCAGCAGGCCGGGCAGATCGGAGACGTGGGCGTCGCGAGTTGCGTCGCCCGCGAGCACCAGCAGCCGCGCCGAATCGCGCGGGGCTGCGGGCCTCAGCGCGATACGGTCGTTGGGAAGCGCGAAGTCGAAGAGACTTACGTCCACGTAAGACTGGTTACGGCTTGGGCGGGGCGGTGCCCGGCAGCACGACCTCGGTCTCGCCGGGCGGCAGCTCGGGTTTGATCGGGCTGGCATCGGCCGAATAGGGCGGGACACCGTCCGATTCGATATAGGCGTGGAGGATCCTGCTCGGGTTCAACGGCGGCTCGCCGCGCTCGATCTTGTCGACCCATTGCATGCCGCCGGTGACGCGGCCGAACACGGTGTAATTATGGTCGAAGGTCAGCTTCGGACCGAACATGATGAAGAACTGGCTGTTGGCGCTGTTCTTGTCCTCGGTGCGCGCGGCGGAGACGGCGCCGCGCATGTGCAGCAGCGCGTTGAACTCGCCGGGAACGTTGGGCAGGGTCGAGCCGCCGCTGCCGTTGCCGTTGGGGTCGCCGGCCTGAGCCATGCCCTCGGGCGCGTCGTTGACGCGGTGGAAGATGATGCCGTCGTAGAAATGGCTGCGGGTCAGCGTCTTGATCCGCTCGACCATCAGCGGCGCGACATCGGGGCGCAGGCGAATGGTGACGCGGCCGCCGGTCGAGAGATCGAGCACCCAGGTATTGGCGGGATCGGCGGGGACGACCACCGGCGGGTTGGTTTCGGGGCCGGCCTTCACCTGATCTTCGCGAAACGGCTGCGCGGGCTCGGGCTTCTTCTGCGCGGCGGCGGGAACGGCGGTGAGCGTTACGGCCAAGGCGGCCAACAGGACAACGAAACGCATCGGCTCTCCACTCGCGATATCGGGGGCTAGGCGCGGTCTAGGCTGATCGCGGGCCGCCGCAAAGGCGCTATCTATCGCCTTTGCGGCCAATTTTGGACACACGCTCGGCGACTTCGCCTACGACGGCTGGAGGCACGAACTTGCGGATATCGCCGCCATAGAGCGCGATCTCCTTGACCAGCTTGCTCGCGATCGGCTGGAGCGAGACATCGGCCATCAGGAAGACCGTCTCGATCCGGTCGTTCAATTGCTGGTTCATCCCCGCCATCTGATACTCATATTCGAAATCGGCGACCGCGCGCAGGCCGCGGACGATCATGCTGGCGCCCTGGCGCTCGGCGAAATCCATCAGCAGCGAATCGAAGCTGACGACGGCGACGCCCGCGATTCCCGCCGTCTCGCGCAATACCATCGCCATGCGCTCCTCGACCGAGAACATCGGGTTCTTGGACGGATTGGTGGTGACGCCGATCACCAGCTGGTCGCAGAGTTTCGCGCCGCGGCGGATGATGTCCATATGGCCGAGGGTGACCGGATCGAAGGTGCCGGGATAGACGCCAATGCGGGTGGTCATGGGGTGCCTTTGCCTGATCAGGGTGCGGTGCTGCGATTGCGTGGCCGAGGTGTCAAGCCGGAGGCGCATTGTGCCACCCGAACAAACGGCGGTACTCCGGCGCAGGCCGGAGTGTTGGGTGGCACTGGTCTCGCCATCCTGCGCAGCGCTCCGGCCTGCGCCGGAGCACAAGTTCGCTGGTTCAACGCATAGCCCAGCGGGATCTCAGGGCCGCGCCACGTTCCAGTCCACGCGGCCCTGGATGCCGCCCACGCGGCGGAAGCTCGAGGCCTGCCACATTGTCCACGGCCGCGCGCCCCAGGCGGGCTCCCAGACGAGGCTGCGCAGCCAGAGCTGGCGGGGGACCTTCGCGCTGACCTGATAGCCGGCGTCGAACGCGCGGGTGAGGTAGAGCGTGACGGGCTTGTGGTAGCGTTCCTCGACGAAGTGGACGAACACCATCAGCTCGGTGATCAATTCCTCAGGCGTCGGGCGATGCGCGCAATTGCCGCCGAATTCCAGATCGACCGCGGGCGGCAGCGCTTTGGGATCAACCGGCACCGCGGCGATGAAGTTGGCCGCCTGCTGGTCGCCGGGGGTGCAGAGCGTGAAGAAGTGATAGGCGCCGCGCGCGATCCCCTCGCGGCCGGCGCCCGCCCAATTCTCGTCGAAGCGCCAGTCGCGCAGGTCGCCACCCTCGCTGGCCTTGATGTAAGCGAAGTCGACGCCTTGCCCGCCGACCGTCGGCCAGTCGATCAGGCCGTTGTGGCGCGAGACGTCGATCCCCTGGCGCGGATAGGCGCGTTCGGAGGGACGCCAGTGGATCGCGAACAGCCAGACGGCGATGCCCAACCCGATCAACAGCAGCAGCGCGATGCCGATCCTCTTGGGTGTCACCGGTCGCGTTCGAGCGTGTAGCGGGCGATGTCGCGGAGCAGATCGGCCTCGGGGCCATAGGCGTGGAGGTGCGACACCGCCTGCTCGACCAGCATCAGCGCCTGCGCGCGGGCGCGATCGAGGCCGAGCAAAGTGAGGAAGGTCTCCTTGCCGGCATCGCCGTCCTTGCGGAGCTTCTTGCCCGCCAGGGCTTCGTCGCCCGCGGCATCGAGGATGTCGTCGGCGATCTGGAAGGCGAGGCCCATGTCGCGGGCATAGCCGCGCAGCCCGGTGCGGCCCTCGGGCGGGACGCGGCCGAGGATCGCGCCGCATTCGACCGCGCAGGCGATCAGCGCGCCGGTCTTCATCGCCTGCAGCCGGGTGACGGTGGGCAGGTCGAAGCTGGCCTTCTCGGCCTCGAGGTCCATCATCTGGCCGCCCGCCATGCCCGCGGGCCCGGCGGCGCGGGCGAGCTCGCCGGTCAGCTCGATGCGGACGAAGGGATCGTGGTGGGTGGCGTCGCCGGCGAGGATTTCGAAGGCGAGCGCGTGGAGGCAATCGCCGGCGAGGATCGCGGTGGCTTCGTCGAAGGCGCGGTGCACCGTCGGCTTGCCGCGGCGCATGTCGTCGTCGTCCATTGCGGGCAAATCGTCGTGGATCAGCGAATAGACGTGGATGCATTCGACCGCGGTGGCGACGCGCGCGGCGCAGCTGCGGTCGACCCCGAACAGTTGCGCGGTGGCGAACGTCAGCAGCGGCCGCAGCCTTTTGCCGCCGCCGATCGCGGCATGGCGCATCGCGCGGTACAGCCCCTCGCGCGGATCTTGGGGAACCGCGAGCAGATAGTCGAACTGGCGATCGACCTCTTCCGAAACCTGTTTGAGCGCCGCCTGTAGCGCGAGCGAGGCTCCAGTCATCAATTGGGGGCCATCAGCCGGCGGCGAACGGCGCGGTGCCGCTCGGCCGCCCCTCGGCATCGAGCCGGATCGCCTCGATCCGCGCCTGCGCCGCATCGAGCCGCGCGGCGCACTGGCGGCGAAGCTGGTCGCCGCGCTCGTACAGGCCGATCGCCTCCTCCAGCGCGGCATCGCCGCTCTCGAGCCGTCCGACGATCCGCTCGAGTTCCTTCAGCGCTTCCTCGAACGAAAGTTCGGCGATTGGTGCGTCCTCTGCCATCGCATCGCTATGCGGCAGGGCGCGATGGGATTGCAACTCCCGAACGGAGCCGCTTGACGGCGAGGCTAGATTTCCAGCAGCTTGTCGCATGATTGCCGTTGTGGAGGGGTGCAATGAAACTGCTCGTTCTGGCTGCCGCGTCGCTCCTTGCCGTATTTCCGCAAGATAGTTCCGATCTCGCCGCCCTGGTGAAGAAGGGCGAGGGGTGGGGAACGACCGCCGTCACATCGAGCGAAGTGACGCGGTGCTGGGCGACCTGGACCGCGCTTCGCAACTATGTGGCGCAGAACGGGCGGGGCAGTTTCCCGGCGGATTATACGGTCGCCAATCTCGACAGGCGCATCGCCGACTGGGACCGCGCGGTGACTGCGGCCTACGCCAAATATCCCGACGAACGAGCGGGCGACGGCAGGGCGGCGCTCCAGACGGTAAGCGCCGAGGTGAATGGAACCGGCCTCGCCAGCAACGCGGAACGGTCGGGCGCGTGCAAGACCCTGCCCGGTGGCACGCCACCCGCGGCGACGCAGGTTGCCGCGGCGCCCGCGCCTGCCGTGGTCCTGAATGCGGAGGACCCGGCGGTCTGGCGCGCGCGGGGCAAGGCCTTCTCCAACGGCACCGGTGTCGCCAGGAACGCGCAGCAAGCGGTGTTCTGGACGCGCAAGGCGGCCGAGGCCGGCAATGCCGGCGCGCAATATGATCTGGCGGGCTATTATTACGAGGGCAAAAACGGGCTGCGCGAGGACGCAACCCAATTTATCCGCTGGACGCGGATCGCGGCCGAGGGCGGCTATCCGACGGCGCAATATAATCTCGGGCTGAGCTATTATCAGGGCAGCAACGGCCTCCCAAAGGATCTGCCCGAGTCGGCGCGTTGGCTCCGTCTCTCCGCCGAGCAGGGCGATCCCGACGGTCAGACCGATTACGGCACCAGCCTGTGGTCTGGCGAGGGCGTGGCCGTGAACCATGCCGAGGCGGTTCGCTGGTTCCGCAAGTCTGCGGCGCAGGGGCATGCGGAGGGGCAGTTCTGGCTCGGCAATGCCTATCGGCGCGGAATGGGGGTCGAATTCGACGTGGATCAGGCACGCCGCTGGCTGCGGGCGAGCGCCGCGCAGGGCAACGAAAACGCGGCGGGGATGCTGCGCGGCATGGACGAGGTCGATCGCGAATTCGCCCGGCGGGCGCCTGCCCCTCTCCAGGGCCGGGCGCGGGAGCCCGCCGGCCAATCGCTGTGGCAGCAATATTCGGAAACGCTGGAGCGGCAGCGCCGCGAGAATTGCGCGGCGGCGGCGCAGGGCCGAAACCGGGTCTGTACCGAACGGTGAGCGGTCCGGGACGTTAATGCTAAGGCACGGCGTCAATCGACGATGATCTTGCCCGTCATGCCGAAGCCGGCGTGGAGCGTGTGGGTGCATTTGACCGGGTAGGTGCCCGCCTTGGGCGCGGTGAAGTGGACAACGGCATCATTCTTTCCCGCTTGTGCTCCGGCGAAGGCCGGAGCCTTGGGTGGCGCGCGATGTCCTTCGTGGCCAAGGCTCCGGCCTGCGCCGGAGCACAAGCCGTCAGGCCGGGTCGGCCTTGATCTCCGCGAGCAGATCCTTGCGGCTCAACTTGCCGATCATCGTCTTGGGCAGGCTCTCGCGCACCACCACCTGGTCCACGCGCTCGTGCTTGCCGAGCTGGGGATTGAGCCAGGCCTTGAGCGCCTCGCCGGTCGCCTCGGCGCCCGTGTCGAGCGTCACATAGGCGCGGGGCATTTCGCCGTGGTACGAATCGGGCATGCCGACCACCAGCGCTTCCTTGATCGCCGGATTGCGATAGAGCACCGCCTCGATCTGGCTGGGGAATACCTTGAACCCGCCGACCGCGATCATGTCCTTCAGCCGGTCGACGATGCGGATATAACCGTCCTCGTCGATCGTGCCGACATCGCCGGTGCGCAGCCAGTGATCGTCCACGAAGGTCTCTGCGTCGGTGTCGCGGCGGTTCCAATAGCCCTGCATGATCTGCGGGCCGGCGACGACGATCTCGCCGGGTTCGCCTTCCGGGGGCGGCCGCGTCGGGTCTTCCTTGTCGACCAGGCGGACGCGGGTGCCGGCGAGCGGCTGACCGATCGTGCCGGGCTTGTTCAGGCCGTCATAGGGGTTGGTCGAAACCACGCCCGAGCTTTCGGACAGGCCATAGCCCTCGATCACCCGCGCGCCGGTGATCTGTTCGAACTCGGATTTGAGCGTCTGGGGCAAGGGCGCGCCGCCCGAGATGCAGTAGCGCAGCGAGGCGAAATCGGCGGGCTTCATGCCGGGCGCATCGAGCAGCGCCTGATACATGGTCGGCACGCCGGGCAGCGAGCGCGGGCGGACGCGGCGCAGTGCGGCGAGCGCCTGCTTGGCGTTGAACCGCGGCAGGATGGTGATCTCGCCGCCGTTGAACACGGTGCGGTTGAGGACGCAGGTGTTGGCGAAGACATGGAAGAAGGGAAGCACGCCGAGGATGGTGTCGCGCGCCTTGCCGGCTTGCGGGTCCAGCCGGGCGACCTGGCGGGCGTTGGCGGAGAGGTTCTGGTGGGTGAGCATCGCGCCCTTGGGGACGCCGGTGGTGCCGCCGGTATATTGGATCAGCGCGAGATCATGCGCCGGGTCGATCGCGGGGGCGGTGAAGCTGCCGTCGTTGGCGATCAGTCTGGAGAAAGCGAGGATGCGGGGGTCGTCGGGGCGCTTTGCGACCTCCTTGCCGCGGAACAGGCGGTAGAAGAGCGACTTGGCCGGGGGCAATGCGCCCGCCACCGATCCCACCACCAGCCGTTCGAGCGCGCTCTTTTCCAGCACCGCCAGCGCGGTGGGCAGCAAGGCGCTGGCCGAGAGGGTGAACAGCAGGCGCGTGCCCGAATCGCTGACCTGCGCGGCCAGCTCCTCGACCGAATAGAGCGGCGAGAAATTGACCACCGTCGCGCCGAGCTTGAGGATCCCGTAATAAGCCGCGACATAATGCGGTACGTTGGGGAGGAACAGGCCGATACGGTCGCCCGGGCCGTAGCCAAGCGCCCTCAGCCCGTGCGCGACGCGGTTGGCGCCGTCGAGCGTCTCGGCATAACTGTATTTGCGGCCTAGGAAATCGAGCAGGTGCGCCTGCGGGTTGGCCTGCGCGCTGTTGTCGAACAGATCCACCATCGACAGCGGCGGGAAGACAATGTCCCAGGCGCCGGGGTGGCGATAGGAGGTACGCCAGATATGCTCGGAATCGCTCATTTACAGCGGTGTAAGCAGGGCCGTCCCCGCCGACAAGCCATGGAGGATCCTGGTCAGCGCGCGAGCTTGTCGGTCCAGGTGTAGAGGATCGAGATGGCGACGAGGCCGATGTCGATCGCGGCCTGCATCTTGTGCGGGCTGAGATCGCCCTTTTCGTGCGTGAGGATGCGGATGTCGGCGCGGTTGTTCGGCGAGATCATGGCGAACAGCGCCAGCGCCGCGATTGCCGCTATTACGATCCGGGTCCGGCGCGTTTCCATGACTTAACCATAGGCCCGCTGGCGGACCCCGGCAAGCCGATCAGGCGGCTTCGCGCGACGGAGCGGAGCGGGCGCGGTCGCGGCCGGCGGACTTGGCCTCGAACAATGCCTTGTCGGCGCCGCGATAGAGCGCCTTCCATGCCGGCTCGCTGCCGATCGGGCCGATGGCGGTGCCGATGCTCGCGGTCACCTTGACGTCGAACGGCATGCGGGTGCCGCGCAGCCGCGCGAGGATGGTCTCGGCCTCGACCTTTTCGCCGAGGCTGGCGAGGATCGCGAACTCTTCGCCACCGATCCGCGCGACCAAAGCCCCGGTCGGCACCGCGTTGCGCAGCATCCGTGCGAACACGCGCAGCACCTCGTCGCCGCCGTCATGGCCCAGCGTATCGTTGACACTCTTGAAATGATCGATGTCGGCGATTTGCAGCACCTGCTCGCCCTCGCGCCCGATCGCTTTCTCGAGGAAGGCGCGGCGGTTGAGCAGCCCGGTGAGCGGATCGACATCGGCGAGGCGGCGGGCATATTCCTCGCCCTCGCGCGCCCGGTCGCGCTCGACGCTGAGCAGGCGGATGCGATAGGCGATCGCGACGCTCGACAGCAAGGCTTCGGCGGCCATCGACAGGATAGTCGAATTATCGAGCCAGAAATTCCACGGCAGCACATGCAGGTTGCCGAGCATCCGCAGCACGGCGGTGAGGATTGGCGCGCCCCAGGCGATGGCGAACAGCCAGAGGTAATTGCTCCGCATCCGCCACGCGCGCCACAAGGTCGGCACCACCACCATCGCCAGCCCGAGGAAGACGGTGGTGAAGATCGTATCGGCGACGCGCACCGCGAAGGGCGCGAGGAAGAACACCAGCAGGCCGGCGCCCGCCATCATCGCCGCCACGCCGTTCGAGACGCGGCCGAGCCAGCCGGCGAACACGCGATCCTCGAAGAAAGTGCGCGCGAACATCACCATCGCGCCCGCAAGCAGGCCGAGCGACAGATAGTTGATCCGCAATCGATCGTTGTTGGCGATTTCCGGCCAAGCCCAGGCGAGCGCGCCCGAGGAGGAGAAGCAATAGACCAGCAACCCGCCGACCATCGCGCAATACCACAGCTGGAACCGGTGCCTGAGCGCGCCCCACAGCGCGAGATTATAGACGAGCAACGCGATGCACAGACCGCCGAACGCGGCGTAGATCGCGCCCATCTTCAGATTGGCGCGAACGCTTTCGTCCTGGGTAGCGAGCCGCGTGCCGAGGACGATGCCGCGGACGCTGACCGATCCCTTCACGTGCCACATCACCCGGACGACATTGCTGGTCTCGCGCGGGAGCGGCTGTTCGACGATCGCGCCGAGCTGGATCAGCGGAGTCACCCCGCGCGCGCCAGTGGTGGTCGAGATCATCCTGCCGTCGGCATAGAGGATGTGGAGCGACAGTGCGTCCTGCCACAGGCTGGCCGAGCGGACGCTGAGCGGGGTCCGCGAGCGCGAACGCTGGTTGATATCCTGAGACACGACCCAATAATCGCCCGCGCCCAGCTTGTGCTGCGGTGTGGCGCAATCGAAGCGTTCGGGGTGATGGATCAGTGCGGCGGCGCGCATTCCGCCGGTATCGCGCAGCACGCACACCGTGAGCGCATGCCCGGCGATGCCCGCCTGGGCATGTGCGGCACCGGAAAACAGCGTCGACATCGCCAGTGCGGCAGTGATCGCAACGAAAACGCGGGAGAGCCACACGGGAACCATCAGCCATTTCTAAGGCTTGGATGCCAAACAAGGCGTAAACGATATTCGCTTTTTGTGCGTTTTCGTTTCGGGGTGGTCCCCCTATAGGGACCCCCCAAAGGGGTTTGCGTAATGACGGAAATGGCGGCCAATCGGCGCCTCGAGGTGGTGGACGTGCTGCGCGGATTCGCGCTCTCCGGCCTGTTCCTCGTGCATATGATCGAGAGCTACGAGCTCTATTGGAACAAGCCCGATCACGGGCCGATCGGCGACACCGTCTATCTGCTGTTCATGGGCAAGAGCTTCTCGCTGCTCGCGCTCTGCTTCGGTTTCAGTTTCTACATATTGATGGAGCGCGCGGCACGGCGCGGGGTGGATTTCACCGCGCGTTTCGCGTGGCGGCTGACGGTGCTGTTCGCGATCGGCTTCCTCCATGCGCTCATCTATCGCGGGGACATCATCCAATTGCTCTCGGCGATGGGATTCCTGCTGCTGCTGTTCCACCGGATCAAGAGTAACCGCGTGCTGATCGCCATCGCGATCGCCTTCATCGCCCAGCCGGTGCTGATCCTCGAGGTGTTCGCCGCCGCATCGGGATCCGAATGGGCCAATCATTCGCCGCTCCACTATCAGGACCCGGCGATGCGCTACTACCTGTTCGGCGACATCGGCGAGGTGCTGCGCGCGAACCTATGGGAAGGCCAGTGGCCCAAATGGTGGTTCATGGTCGAGGCCGGGCGGATGATGCAGATCATGGGGCTGTACATCACCGGCATGGTGCTCGGCCGGATCGGCTTCTTCGAGCGGCTGGGCGATTTCGCGCGGGGGCGGGCGATCGGGCTGGCGGTGGCGCTGGTCGCAGCGGGCGTCCTGTGGTGGTGGCGCGAGGACGTCGTGCTCTGGTACGACAAGTTCGGCAATGGCGAGGCCTCGACCCGCCAGCTGCGCTATCTGCTCGGCAGCTGGTTCGAGCTGGCCGGGATGAGCAGCTGGGCGCTGATCCTGTGCGCGGTGTATCAGAGCGCGGCCAGGGGGATATTGCGCCCGTTCGTGCCGATGGGGCGGCTGACGCTGACGCTCTACATCGCCCAATCGATCGTGTTCGTGCCGGTCTTCTATCATTTCGGGCTGGGACTGTGGGACGATTGGAGCCAGGCGACCCGGCTCGGCGTCGGGCTCGCGGCGGTGGCGGGGCAAATGGGGTTCGCCGCGCTGTGGCTGCGGGCGTTCCAATACGGCCCGATCGAATGGGCGTGGCGGGCGCTGACCTATTGGAGCTGGGACGTACCGTTCCGGCGGCCGGCGGCGGCCGCCCAATAATCCTCCGTTCGCCCTGAGCCTGTCGAAGGGCAGGCTGCCAAACGCGAGCGCTCGCCAGTGGAGAGCCGCCCTTCGACAAGCTCAGGGCGAACGGTTGGGGATGTTTGTTCTACTTCCGCACCCGGTATTTCTCGAACCACGCCAGGATCGCCGCTGCCTTTGCCGCCGATTGCGAGGGGCGGGAGGCGATGCCGCCGTGGCTTGCGCCGGGCACCTTGACCAATGCGGTCGGCACGCCGCGGATCTGGAGCGCGGCATAATATTGCTCGGATTCACTGACCGGGGTCCGGTAATCGGAGGCGCCGACCACCACCAACGTGGGGGTGGTGACGTTGCCGACCAGCGACAGCGGCGAGCGCTTCCAATAGGATTCCTGGTCCTCCCAGGGAAGCTTGTCGAACCAGTAGCGCGACGTGAACATCGTCGCGTCCATCGTCAGCGCTTCGCTGGTCCAGTTGATCACCGGCTTCTGCGTTGCCGCGCCCTTGAAGCGGTTGGTCTTGCCGACGATCCATGCGGTGAGCACCCCGCCGCCCGATCCGCCGGTGACGAACAGATTGTCGGGATCGGCCACCCCCGCGGCGATCGCGGCATCGACCGCGGCGATGAGGTCGTCATAATCCTCGCCGGGATATTTGCGGTCGATCAGATTGGCGAATTCCTCGCCGTACGAGGTGCTGCCGCGCGGATTGACGTAGAGCACGGCATAGCCGGCGGCGGCGTAGAGCTGGTCGTCGGTCGAGAAGGACGGACCATAGGCAGCGTTGGGGCCGCCGTGAATTTCGAGGATCAGCGGCGCGCGAGTGCCTTCGCGCCAGTTGGGCGGCGTCACCAGCCAGGCGTCGATCGCGCGGCCATCGGGCGCCTTCACCGGCAGCGGCCGGACCTGGCCGAGGGTCTTGGCGGCGAGCATGTCCTCGTTGAGCCGGGTGAGGCGGCGGCCCGCGACATAGACGTCGGCGGGGCGCAGCGGGGTACCGCCGGTATAGGCGATGGTGCCGCCGCGCGAGACGCTGAACTCGCCGCCGGTATAGGGCCGGTCGAGCCCGCCGCCGGCGAGATTGTCGGCGAGCTTCGTCACCGCGCCGTCGAGGCCGATGCGCGCTACGCGCTTTACGCCGTGATTGTCGTAGGAGACGATCAGCGATTTGCCGTCGCCGGCCCAGACCGCCACGTCGATGCTCTGGCCGAGCCTTGCGGTGAGCGAGCGCGGATTGCCGCCGTCGCGGTCCATCACATACAGTTCATTGTCCTCATAACTGCGGCGGACGTCGTCGAAGCCGAGATAGGCGATGTGCCTGCCGTCGGGCGAGACCGCGGGGGCGCCATCGGGGCCGTTGCGCTTCGTCAGTGCGGTCAGGCCGCCGCTGGCGACATCGAGCGCATAGACTTCGGAATTGACGAAATCGCGCTCCCATTCGGGGCTGCGCACCGCGCTCAGCATCAGCGTCTTGCCGTCGGGGGTCCAGGAGAGCGGGCCATTGTCGTTGAAATTGCCGAAGGTCAGCTGGCGCGGCGCGCCGCCGTCCGCCGAGACCAGGAACACATGATCGAACCCCGGCTTGATGTAGCCGCCGCCATCGGCGCGGTAGGTAACGCGGTCGATCACTTCCAGCGGCTCGGCCCATTTCGCACCCTCGGGCTTGGGCGGCGCGCTGCCGAGCTTGAGCCCCTCGCCGGGGACGTTCATCACATAAGCGATGCGGGTGCCGTCGGGCGACCAGGTGATCGAATCGGGGCTGGCGGGGAGGCCGGTAATCCGCGCGGTGGCGCCGGTCGCGATCCAGCGGACGAAGAGCTGCGGGCTGGCGCCCTCGCTTGCCGAGACAAAGGCCAGCCGCGATCCGTCCGGCGACCAGCGCGGCGAGAAATGGCTACCCGGCGAAGCGACCAGCGGGATCTGCGCGCCGGACTTCAGGTCGATCAGCCAGATCGTCGCGCGGGTGGCGTCGGTCATCACATCGGCCGAGCGGCGGACATAGGCGATACGGGTGCCGTCGGGGCTGATCTGCGGATCGCTCGCCATTTCGAGGTCGAACAGGTCGCTGCCGGTAAACAGGCGGTTAGGGCCGGCGGGGGCCTGCGCCAGGGCGGGTGCGGCGGCGAGAAGGAGGACGGTCGGGATCAACTGGCGAAACATGCGGACACTCCGGTAGGACGGGGTGAAGCTCGCGCGAATCGGGCTGCGGCGCAAGGGCCGGCGCGGATGATCGGAACCATGGCAGGGCAAGCGCCGTGCCCGATAGATACGCCCGTCCGAACAAGCCCTTGGGCCGCATGCTTGCGACGGCCGAAGTCTTTGGGAGGGTTGCGGTAATTATCAGGCTTAGTAGAAGACGGGCGTGCGGCCTCGAATATGTTCGGGCCTGCAAAGGGCGGGGGAGAGGGCAGTGACACTGCTTGCGGGATTGGCAGGCATTGCGCTGTTGCTCTGGTTTCTTCTCGTCGGAATCCTGACGCGCGACCGGCATCGCGAAGATATTGTGTCGGATCCGGTCGGCTGCCTGGTCAACATATTCGTGCTTCTTCTGCTCATCGGGATCATCTGGCGGTCGCTTCGCTGAGGCGCTCTTTCGAACGCGCCGGTCGACAGCGGGCGGCCGCCGGCCGCCCGCTGTCCCCGATTACTTCGCCTTCGCCGCCACCTTCGTCTTGCCGCCGCCCTTCTTGGGCTTGGGCGCTGCGGGGGTGGTCTCGAACGACAAGGCGTTGTCCTTCAGCTTGACCACCACCTCGCCCCCATGGACAAGCTTGCCGAACAGCAGTTCCTCGGCGAGTGGCTGCTTGATCTTCTCCTGGATCAGGCGGCCCATCGGGCGCGCGCCATAGAGCTTGTCATAGCCGCGCGCGGTGAGCCATTCCTTCGCCGCCTCGTCGAGCTGGATGTGAACGCCGCGATCGGCCAGCTGGAGCTCGAGCTGGAGGATGAACTTCTCCACCACCCGCGCGACCACGGTCGTCGGCAGATAATCGAACGGCACGATCGCATCGAGGCGGTTGCGGAATTCGGGGGTGAAGAGCTTCTTCACCGCCTCTTCCTGGACGTCCTCGCGGCTGCTGTCGCCGAAGCCGATCGATTCGCGCGCCATGTCGCTCGCACCGGCATTGGTGGTCATGATCAGGATGGTGTTGCGGAAATCGACGGTCTTGCCGTGGTGATCGGTGAGCTTGCCGTTGTCCATCACCTGCAACAGGATGTTGAACAGGTCCGGATGCGCCTTCTCGACCTCGTCGAGCAGCAGCACCGAATGCGGCTGCTGGTCGACCGCGTCGGTGAGCAGACCGCCCTGATCATAGCCGACATAGCCCGGAGGCGCGCCGATCAGGCGGCTGACCGAGTGGCGCTCCATATATTCGGACATATCGAAGCGCTGGAGCGGGATGCCCATGATCTCGGCAAGCTGCTTGGCGACTTCGGTCTTGCCGACGCCGGTGGGGCCGGAGAACAGATAGTTGCCGATCGGCTTCTCGGTATCGCGCAGCCCCGCGCGGCTCAGCTTGATCGCCGAGGCGAGCACTTCGATCGCCTTGTCCTGGCCGAACACGACGCGCTTCAGATCAAGCTCGAGATTGGCGAGCACGCGCGTATCGTCGGTCGATACCGATTTCGGCGGGATGCGCGCCATCGTCGCGATGACCTGCTCGATCTCCTTGGGGGTGATCACCTTCTTGCGCTTGCTTGGCGCCACCAGCATCTGCATCGCGCCAACCTCGTCGATCACGTCGATCGCCTTGTCGGGCAGTTTGCGGTCGTTGATGTAGCGCGCCGACAGCTCGACCGCGGCCTTGATTGCGTCGGGCGTGTATTTGACGTGATGGTGGTCCTCGAACGCCGAGCGCAGGCCCGCGAGGATCTTGATCGTGTCCTCGACCGTCGGCTCGTTGACGTCGATCTTCTGGAAGCGCCGGAGCAAGGCCCGGTCCTTCTCGAAGTGATTGCGGAATTCCTTGTAGGTGGTCGATCCGATGCAGCGGATCGTGCCGCCCGACAAAGCCGGCTTGAGCAGGTTCGACGCGTCCATCGCTCCGCCGCTGGTCGCGCCGGCGCCGATCACGGTGTGGATCTCGTCGATGAATAGCACCGCATGGGGCAGCTTCTCGAGCTCGTTGACGACCTGCTTCAGCCGTTCCTCGAAATCACCGCGATAGCGGGTGCCGGCCAGCAAGGCGCCCATGTCGAGCGAGTAGATGACGGCGGGTAGCAGCACTTCGGGGACGTTGCCCTCGACGATCTTGCGCGCGAGGCCCTCGGCGATCGCGGTCTTGCCCACGCCGGGATCGCCGACATACAGCGGGTTGTTCTTGCTGCGGCGGCACAGGATCTGGACGGTGCGATCGACCTCGGGTCCGCGCCCGATCAGCGGATCGATGCGACCGTTCTTGGCCTTCTCGTTCAAATCGACGCAGAATTGCTTGAGCGCGCTCTCGCCCTTGCCGCTCTTGCCCTCGGACTTGGGGGCTTTCTCTTCCTCGGCGCCCTTGGGGGTCGAGGCCTCGGTCGGGGTCGAGCCCTTGCCGACGCCGTGCGAGATGAAGCTGACCGCGTCGAGGCGGCTCATGTCCTGCTGCTGCAGGAAATAGACCGCATAGCTCTCGCGTTCGGAGAACAAAGCGACGAGTACGTTGCCGCCGGTGACTTCGTCGCGGCCCGACGACTGGACGTGGAGAATCGCGCGCTGGACGACGCGCTGGAAGCCGCTGGTCGGCGAGGGATCGGTCGCGGCCTCGACCTTGAGCGCTTCCAATTCGGTATCGAGATAGTGGGCGACGGTGCTGCCCAATTCGCCGAGATCGACGCCGCAGGCGCTCATCACCTTCGAGGCATGCTCGTCGTCGACCAATGCGAGCAGAAGATGCTCGAGCGTCGCATATTCGTGGCGGCGCGAGCTCGCGGCTTCGAGCGCCTTGTGGAGAGTGGATTCGAGCGCGGAGGCAAATGAAGGCATTCAACTTACTCCAGTCGGGCCAACAGATACGCGGCCCGGTTTCCCATTATGTCGGGATTGGGGGCGCTCGCATCAAGCGTGGGGCAACGCTCATCGTTTGAATAGCGAGTCGGCGGTTGCGCGATGGTTAACGGCGCGTTGCATTCTCGTTTTCGTGCGGGCGATTTCGGCCTCCAGCAGCGCGATGCGCTCTTCGCATTCCTCGACCGAATAGGGGTCGAGGTCCTGCTTACCCAATTGGGCAGCCAAATCGTCCTTGCGACGCGGCAGATTTTCGTCTGCGTCCATAGGTGCAGCGTTGACCGGGGCAGGGGCGATGTCAATAACGCCACAGGCTTAACGCAGGGAACGCGATCAAATGACCGTGCCGAATACGATGCGCGCGATCGATCCCGACAAGCCGGGCGGGCCCGAGGTGCTGGTGGTGGTCGAGCGCCCGGTGCCGCGGCCGGGGCCGGGCGAGGTGCTGATCCGCGTGGCCGCGGTGGGGGTCAACCGGCCCGAGGTGATGCAGCGGATGGGCATGTATCCGCCGCCCCCCGGTGCGCCCTCGATCCTGGGCATGGAAGTGTCGGGCACGATCGTCGCGGCGGGCGCGGACGTGCCGCCCGAAATGATCGGGCAGCCCGTGTGCGCGCTGATCGCCGGCGGAGCCTATGCCGATTATACCGTGGCACCGCTCGGCACCTGCCTGCCGGTGCCCGAGGCGCTGACCATGGTCGAGGCGGCGGCCATGCCCGAGACGCTCTTCACCGTCTGGACCAATTTGTTCGAGCGCGCGTACGTGGTCGATGGCGATATGGTGCTGGTGCATGGCGGCACATCGGGCATCGGCACGATGGCGATCAGCCTGTGCAATTTGTTCGGCGTCACCATCATCGTCACCGCCGGATCGGACGCGAAATGCGCCGCGGCGATCGCGCACGGCGCGGATCATGCGATCAACTACAAGGCCGAGGATTTCGTCGCGGCGGTGAAGGAGATTACCGGCGGCAAGGGCGTCAACGTGGTCCTCGATATGGTCGGCGGGAATTATGTGGCGCGCAATCTGCAATGCCTCGCCAACGATGGCCGGCATGTTTCGATCGCGGTGCAGGGCGGGCTGATGGCGACGATTCCCATGTTCGAGATCATGCGCCGCCGGCTGACGCTGACCGGATCGACGCTCCGCCCGCGCTCGGTGGCGTTCAAGACGATGGTCGCCGACGAGCTCGCGCGCACCGTCTGGCCGTTCGCCGCCGAGGGCAGGCTCAAGCCGGTCATCGATTCCACCTTTCCCCTCGAGCGCGCGGCGGAGGCGCACGCGCGCATGGATTCCGGCGAGCATATCGGTAAGATCGTCCTGATTACGGGGGGATAATCGTGATTCGCTTGATCTTTCTCGGCCTGATCGTGGCCGCCTACGCTGCTGCGTGCGTGGTTTCGCCGCACGGCTTCTGGATGAGCAATATCCCCCGGGTCGAGAAGATCGCGGACATTCCTCCGTCGCTGCTGCCCGAGGATGCCGATCAGCGGGTCCGCTTCGGATCGATCCAGATCGCGACCCGGCGGCCCGATCTGCCGTCTTCGCCGTCGAAGACCATGCTCGGCTATTCGTACCGCAATTTCGAAGTGCTCAAGCTGCCGTTCGCCGCCTACGAGGATCAGGGCGTGGTCATGTATGCCGAGAGCCGCAAGCTGCTGCTGGTGGTGCCGCTCGACGATGCCGAGAAGGCCGCGCTGGAAAAGGGCGGCATAAAGGTCGGCGGCTATCATTTCGCATGGTGGAAATTCGCCTGGGGCTGGCTGTTCGCCGCCGCGCTCGGGGTCTGGCTGATCTTCCAGTATCGCCACGAATATCTCGTGCGGAAGCGGATCGAGCGCGAGCAGGAAGCCGAATGGGAGGCGCAGGGGGAAGCCTGACGCCGGTGATACGATCGCGCACTTGATGGGGGGAACGTCATGCCACGCCTGCTGCCGTTTCAGATTGCCGTTACCCTGCTCGCGCTGGTGCTCGTCGGGGCGCTGGTGGGGACCGATCGCGGGTTTTTTCTGAGCGACCGGCCGATGGTCGCGCATATCGCCAACATCACCCCGCCGGGCGATTTCGACCTGTCCGAAGTGCTCGACGATTACGGCGTCCACCTCGTCCACCCGCCGGGCAACGTGGAGCAATATTTGCTCGGGCGGCGGACCGGCGATGCACTTGGCCGGGGAAATTACGGCAAGACCAGCGCGCTGGCGGCGGGCAAATCGATCCGCGAGATGGTGTTCCTGTTCATGCCGTTCGGCTGGTTCAGCGACGCCGGCGACGTCATCTATGTCCGCAACGACGTCGAGACGGTCTATGGCCAGCTCAACGAGCACGGCCTCGCGGCGGTGACCCGCGCCAACGGCGGCGACGTGTTCCAGAAGGGCATCTTCCCGTTCTGGGCGCATGCCTGGGGCTGGCTGTGGGTCGCCGGGCTGGCGGTGACGATCTGGCTGTGGCTGCGCGCGCAGGCGATGCGGCGCGAGGAGATGGGGCTGATCTGATCGATAAGGCCGGTTTGCGATTAGCGCGCCGGTTCTTGTTGGACGGCGCGCAAATTCTCGCCATGAGGGGCGGGCGCTTGCCGAGGGGAGCCATCGATGCCTGACCTGATCCTTCACGAATATGCCCGCTCGGGAAATTGCTACAAGATCCGGCTGACCGCCGCGCATGTCGGCGCGGTGCTCGAACGGCGCGAATACGACATCATGCAGGGCGAGACGCGCACCGCGGACTTCCTCGCCAAGGTTAACGCCAACGGCCGCATCCCGACGCTCCAGGTCGGCGACCGCTTTCTCCCCGAAAGCAACGCCGCCTGCTGCTACCTCGCCCACGGCACCGCGCTGATCCCCGAGGACGCGTTCGACCGCGCGGACATGCTGCGCTGGATGTTCTGGGAGCAGTACAACCACGAGCCCAACGTCGCAACCCTGCGCTTCTGGTACGGCTGGATCGGCGAGGCCAATTTCACCGAGCTTCAGCGCGCGAACCTGCCGGGCAAGCGCGCCGCTGGCATCGCCGCGCTCGAATTGATGGACGAGCATCTCGCCACCCGCACCTTCTTCGTCGGCGCCGCGCTGACCGTCGCCGACATCGCGCTATATGCCTACACCCATGTCTGCGAGGAGGGTGGCTACGACCTCGGCCTCTATCCGGCCGTCCGGGCCTGGCTGGCGCGCGTTGCGGCGCAACCGGGGCATGTCACGCTCGATGCGTGAGCCGCGATTCAAGTTGTAACAATCCCTCGGCATAGGCGGCCCCAGGCAAGGGCTACCCCGGGGTTCGCATGTCATGGCGACGGTCACCAGGCTTCCATACGGACTCGATTCGAACGAGCGCCGCAAATACCGCACGATCTGGATCTCGGACGTCCATCTCGGCACGCGCGGCTGCAACGCGGCGATGCTCATCGACTTCCTCGACCATGTCGACAGCGACACGCTATATCTGGTCGGCGACATCATCGATGGTTGGCGGCTGAAGAGGAAATTCTACTGGCCCGCCGCGCACAACGACATCGTCCGTCGCATCATGAAGCGCGCGAAGCGCGGGGTGCGGGTCGTCTATGTCCCCGGCAACCACGACGAGATGTTTCGCCAGTTCACCGGCATGAACTTCGGCGGGGTCGAGATCCGCCGCCACGCGATTCACGAAACCGCCGATGGCCGCCGCCTGCTCGTCATCCACGGCGACGAGTTCGACGCGGTGATGCTTTCGCACCGCTGGCTCGCTTATCTGGGCGATGCGGCGTACGAGATGACGATGGGGCTCAACCGCTGGGTCAATCGCGTGCGGCGCCAGCTCGGCATGCCCTATTGGTCGCTGTCGAAATACGCCAAGAGCAAGGTCAAGAATGCGGTGGCGTTCATCACCCGGTTCGAGGAAGTGGTGGCCAAGGCCGCCGGCGCGCGCGGCGTCGACGGCGTGGTCGCGGGCCATATCCACGCCGCGGATATGCGTACCATCCACGGCGTGGCATATTATAACGACGGCGATTGGGTCGAAGGCTGTACCGCACTGGTCGAGCATTTCGACGGACGCATGGAGATTCTGCACTGGGCGGACGAGATGACAGCGCGAGAGAGTCCACCGGAGGCGGCGAGAGCGGCCGCCTGACGGCGCACGAACCCGTGCGCATCGCCATCGTCACCGACGCCTGGGAACCGCAGGTAAACGGCGTCGTCCGCACCCTCCAGTCGATCCGCGACGTGCTGGAGGCGCATGGCCATACCGTGATGATCATCTCGCCCGATCAATTCTATTCGCTGCCGATGCCGACCTATCCCGAGATACGGCTGGCGATCACGCGGGTGCGCCGTGTCGGCGCGATGCTCGAGAAATTCCACGCCGATGCGATCCATCTGGCGACCGAGGGGCCGCTGTGCGTCGCCGCGCGGCGCTGGTGCCTGCAGAATGATTTTCCGTTCACCACCGCCTATCACACCCAGTTCCCCGATTATGTCTCGGCGCGGTCGGGCGTGCCGGCGCGGTGGATCTGGCGCTATATCCGCTGGTTCCATGCCCCCAGCTATCGCATCCTCGCTTCGACCCCGTCGATCCGCCAGTCTCTGATCGATCACGGGCTGGCGCAGGTCGGCCATTGGGGACGCGGCGTCGATCTGCGCCTCTATCATCTGGGCGTGGTGCCCGACCCGGCGATCCGTGCGTTCGCGGGCCCGATCCAACTCTATGTCGGCCGGGTCGCGATCGAGAAGAATCTCGAGGCTTTCCTGAAATCGGATCACCCGGGCACCAAGGTGGTGGTGGGCGATGGCCCGGCGCGGGCTTCACTGGAGGCGCAGTATCCCGAGGTGAAGTTCCTCGGGTCCAAGTTCGGCGCCGAGCTCGCCTCGGCCTATGCCGCCGCCGACGTGTTCGTCTTCCCCAGCCGCACCGATACCTTCGGGCTGGTGATGATCGAGGCGTTGGCCTGCGGAGTGCCGGTCGCGGCCTATCCGGTGACCGGCCCGATCGACGTCGTCACGCCCGAGACCGGAGCGATGGACGTGGATTTGACCAAGGCAATCGGCGAGGCGCTGACCAGGGACCGCGCCACCTGCGCGGCGTATGGCGCTAGCTTCACCTGGGAAGCCAGCGCCCGCCAGTTCCTCCACGCGCTCATCCCGATCGGCGAGGATCTGGAAGCGGCCTGACCTCATCCTCCCTCGCTCGCAGAGCGGGGGAGGTGGCAGCCCGCAGCGCTGAAGGAGGGGCAAACCCGCTATCGGCACGCGCATTGCTCGCGGCCAGGCCTCCTCCGTCAGCTTCGCTGTGTTCGAGCTTTGGCCGGCCCACGGCCATCTCGCTCGAACACTCCCCCGCTTCGCGAGGGAGGAAATGAGAACCTCCTTGCCCCCGCCGCCATCCCGCATTAAGTCAGCCGCCTGCTGGCCGCTCCGAGAGGGGCGGCCCTTATTATTTCAAGATCCGGAGAATATCGTGGCCCAGCCGCTGATGCCGCATGCGACCGCTTCCTGGCTGGTCGACCAGACTTCGCTCTCGTTCGAGCAGATCGCCGAATTCTGCGGCCTCCACATTCTCGAGGTCCAGGCAATCGCCGACGATACCGCCACCACCAAGCTCACCGGCCGCGATCCCGTCCGCGCCCACGAGCTGACGATGGAGGAGATTGAGAAGGGCCAGGCCGATCCCGATTATTCGCTCAAGATGCTCAAGGGCCCCGAGCAGGTCCGCCGCACCAAGGGGCCGCGCTACACGCCGGTCTCGAAGCGCGCTGACAAGCCCGACGGCATCGCCTGGATCATCCGCAACCATCCCGAGATTTCGGACGGCTCGATCGGCAAGTTGATCGGCACCACCCGCACCACCATCGCCGCGATCCGCGACCGCAGCCACTGGAACATCTCGAACATCGTTCCCAAGGACCCGGTGACGCTCGGCCTCACCTCGCAGCGCGAGCTCGACGCGATGGTTGCCAAGGCCGCCAAGGCGGCCGGCATCGAAGCTCCGGTCGACACCCGCTTCGAAGGCGACCGCGAGGCGCTGATCGAGGAACTCCGCGCCGAGCGTACCGCAGCGGCGGTCGAGGCCCAGCGCATCGCCGATGGCGGCGAGCCGCTGCCGGTCGCGCCGTCGTTCGAGGATCCGTTCCGGCGGAATTGAGCCCTTATCGTCATCCCGGCGAAAGCCGGGATCGCATGCGGCCAGCGTAACTAGCCTCAATAAAAAACTGTGCTCCGGCGAAGGCCGGAGCCTTGGATGGCTTGCCGCTCCGATGGCCAACGCTCCGGCCTTCGCCGGAGCACCGCGCATGTTGATAAAGCCTGGCGTACGGCAACAATCGGTGGCTAGAGGCTTTCCGGGAACAGCACGGCGTGCCGGGCACAGACCTTCCCCCACAGCGAAGCCCCCCCAGGCAAATCCAGCCCGAACCGCTCCCGCAGCACCGCGACGAATTCCCCGGCATCGCCAATCAGCCGCTTCGACTCCCCCTCCGCCCCGCGCTCCATCAGCACCCGGCCGCGCAGGGTGAGGTGGCGGTCGCCCTGCCGCTGCTGCACCACCAGATTCTGGACGAAGACCGATTCGGGATCGCTCTGCAGCGCGTCGCATTGCCGCGCGAGCAGGGCTTCGTCGGCCGCGTCGGCGAGAAAATCGAAGCTGAACGGCGCGCCATCGGCATAGGCTTCCTCGAACCGCCAATAGCCGTCCGCCTGACGCAGCCCGATCGTGAACGGCGCCTGGTCCTCCATCCCCGCCGCCAGCCGCAGCGGCGCCGCCATCGTCCCGCCGAAGCCGACATCCGCCAGCCATGGCTCGCCGTGGATCGTCACCAGCAGCGCGAGGTGATTGCCCATCGCCGCATCGCCATGCTCGGCGCGCATCACGCCTGCCGACAATCGCCGCACGCCGAATCCCAGTTCGCCGAGCGCCCAGCCGAACAGCCCGTTGTTCTCGAAACACCAGCCGCCGCGCCGCCGCCCGACGAGCTTCTCGAACACGGCGGGCAATTCGACGCTCACCCGATTGCCCAGTTGCACATCGAGGTTCTCGAACGGCACCGCGGCGATATGCGCGCGCATCAGCGCCCTGAGCGTTGCGAGATCGGGGGCGCGCGGCCCCGAATAGCCGATCCGGTCGAAATAGGCGGAGAGTTCCATGCCCCATGGGTAGGCGACTGCGCCCCGCCTCGCTAGCTTCCTGCCCAAACCGACTCGGGAGAGAGCCATGTGCGATGAACTGACAGCTGCCGACAACGACCGCCTGCTCGGTTCGGTCTCGCGCCGCACCTTTGCCGCGGGTTCGGCTGCCGCGGGTCTGATGGCGGTGCTGCCGAGCGTCGCCAACGCCAAGCCGGTCAAGGCGCGCGACGTTACGATCAAGACGGCAGACGGTATTTGCGACGCCTATTTCGTCGCTCCCGCCAAGGGCAAGCATCCGGCGGTATTGGTCTGGCCCGATATCATGGGCCTGCGCCCCGCCTTCCGCCAGATGGCCGATCGGCTCGCCGAGGCCGGCTATGCGGTGCTGACCGTCAATCCGTTCTACCGCTCGGCCAAGTCGCCGGTGCTCCAGCCCGGCGAGAGCTTCGACCAGCCCGAGGTGCGCGCGCGATTGATGCCATACCGTGCGGCGATGACCAATCCGGGCGTGGACAGCGATGCCAGGGCGTTCATCGCCTGGCTCGACAGCCAGCGCGAGGTCGACAAGAAGCGCGGCGTCGGCACCACCGGCTATTGCATGGGCGGGCCCTTGGTGGTGCGCACCGCCGCGGTGACGTCCGCGCGGGTGCGCGCGGGCGGGTCGTTCCATGGGGGCGGGCTGGTGACTGCCACGCCGGAGAGCCCGCATCTGCTCGTGCCGCAGCTCAAGGGCAAATATCTGTTCGCGGTCGCCGAGAATGACGACCAGAAGGCACCGGCGGACAAGGACACGCTGCGCGCGGCCTTCGTCGCCGCGAATGTGCCCGCCGAGATCGAGGTCTATGCCGGGACGATGCACGGCTGGTGCCCGCCCGACAGCCGCGTCTATAATGCGGCGCAGGCCGAGCGCGCCTGGGGACGGCTGCTGGCGACCTTCGCTTCGCTGTGAACGCGGCCCCCGCCTTTGCCGACGCGGCGCCGGTCGATCCGGACCTGACCATCGTCCCCGATTTCATCACCGAGGCCGAGCGGACGGGTCTGCTCGCCTGGGCACGGGCGATGCGGCCGCACCTCAAGGCCAATCCTAATGGCGACAACCGCTATTCGCGCCGGATGGAGTTTCTGCCGCGCGTCGATCCGCTGCACGCCGCGGTGCGGCTGCGGCTGCAGCGCCAGCTCGGGCTGCCCGACGATATCGCTCCCGAGCCGCGCTTCGGCTGGTACATCAGCATCATCGGCGCGGGCGGCTATGTCCACATGCACCAGGACCCGACGCCCGAGGGCATGCGCCATCTGCGCGCCAATTTGTTCCTGCAACTCCCCTTCCACGGCGGCCGCCCCGCGGTCGAGCGCAATATCTACCCGGTCGCGGAACGCAGCCTGCTCGCCTTCTTCCCCAGCGAGCGCCGCCATTTTTCCGAGCCCGTATATGGGCGACGGCGAAGGATCATCCTGTCATTCGGCTATCTGGTGCCTGCGGATTATGTGCTCCCCGCCTTGACTGGGGTGGCTTAGTTCTCCATTCGTTCCGCTATCGATACGGAGAGACAACATGGCCGACGACCTGGTTTTCTACACCAACCCCCAATCGCGCGGGCAGATCGTCCGCTGGATGCTAGAGGAAATTGGCGCGCGCTATCGCACCGAAGTGATGGACTATGCCTCGACGATGAAGGCCGAGCCGTATCTGTCGATCAATCCGATGGGGAAGGTGCCGGCGATCGTCCACAACAGCCGCGCCGTCACCGAATGCGCGGCGATCTGCGCCTATCTGGCGGAAGCCTACCCGCAAGCGGGCCTCGCTCCCACGGCGGACGAGCGCGCGGATTATTACCGATGGCTGTTCTTCGCGGCGGGGCCGGTGGAGCAGGCGGTCACCAATAATTTCGCCAAGTTCGAGCCTAGCCCCGAGCAGGGCCGGATGTTCGGCTACGGCAATTACCAGCTAGCGGTGGACACGCTGGAGAAGGCAGTGTCGGCGCACGATTACATCGCCGGCGACCGCTTCACCGCGGCGGATGTATATGTCGGCTCGACGGTCGGCTGGGGCCTTGCGTTCGGGACGCTGCCGAAGCGCGACGCGTTCCAGACCTATTTCGACCGCGTCAGTGATCGCGACGGGTATCGCAGCGCCAAGGCCAAGGACGAAGCGCTGGCCGCGGAGCTGGCGACGGCGTAGCCTCGCGTAAGGCGTGACCTTTGTGTGCCTTTCGAAGGCTGCGGGCGCCTTGAAATCCCGCCCGGCCCCGGCAATGAAGGGTGATCGGCGGGGGGGTAGGGGTTTATCGTGAAGAAGCTGGAGCGCTGGTTCGAAAACGGATTATTCGCGTCGCGCTGGCTGCTGGCGCCTTTCTACGTCGGTCTGATCGCTTCGATCCTGTTGCTGCTGATCGTCTTCGTTCGCGAGCTGCTCGGCGACGTGCCGGCGCTGATGGTGATGACCGTCGAGGAAGCGATCCTCAAGGTGCTGACCCTCCTCGATCTGGCGCTAGCCGCCAATTTGATCCTGGTGGTGATTCTCGCAGGCTATGAGAGCTTCGTCTCGAAGATCGATACAGAGGGGCATGAGGACCGGCCGAGCTGGATGGGCACCACCACATTCTCGGGGCTGAAGCTGAAGTTATACGCATCGATCGTGGCGATTTCCGGGATTCAGTTGCTCAAGAGCTTCATGGGCATCGGCGGTCACCCGTTATCGAGCGAGGGGCTGATGTGGATGACGATCATTCACTTCGCCTTCGTGGTGACGGCCGTATTGTCAGCGCTCACCGATTTTTTGTCGGCACGAGGAAGCAAGGGTTCGTCCGGCTGAGGGCTAATCGCCTCGGTGGGCCATCCGCCCCGGCAGTTGCGCCATCACGGTATCGCGCTCGGCCTGACCGGCGCTGCCCCAGCCCGCGATCTCGTCGATCGTCCGGCCGCAGCCTTCGCACCAGCCGGTCGCATCGTGCATCCGGCAGATATTGACGCAGGGGCTGGGGACGATCGGAACGACTTCGATCAGGGCCACTTCGCCAGCCAGTCCGCGATCGCCTGCGGTTGCATCTTGGCGTTGCCGAGACCCAATTCCTGTCCCGGATTGCGCAATTTACCGGTTCTGGCGTCGACGATGAACATCGCCGGAACGGCCTCCAGCTCGGCACGGCGGAAGCGCGTGACGATATCCATGTTGCGGTCGAACTGGCCGATATCGACCTGCACCAGCTCGTACTTGCGCGCGAGATAGGCACGAACCTCCGGCAAGGCGAGCACGCCCGCCAGCACCCGGCAATCGGCGCACCAGTTCGCGCCGAAATCGATCAGCAGCACTTTGCCCGAGGCGCGCGCGCGGGCCAGCGCCGCATCGATCTGGCGATGCGCGTCGATTTGCGAATCATAGGGCGCGGGCAACGGCTTGGGCAGCTGCGCGATCGACTTGACCCGTACACGCGGCGCAGGCTCGGGACCGGTCATTGCCGGCAGCAACGCGAGCAGGGGAAGGCCAAGGAACAGACGGCGGTGCATATCCGGCTAAGCGCTCGAGGCCGCCAAACGATCCGTCGGTGGGCTATTCGCCTAGGGTGAAGCGCAGGAAATCGGGCATCGGGCCGTTCCAGCCATCGTCGGGGCCGTCATCCGGCTGATTGCGCCGGGGCTCGGAACGCGGCGCATCGCGGCGGGGGCGCTCGTCACGGGGAGCCGCCTCGCGTTCACGGCGCGGTGCCGCTTCGCGCTTGGGCGCCGGCTCGGACGTAACGTCGGCCTTGGGGGCGGCTTCGGCCTTGGGTGCAGCTTCGGCCGTCGCCTCCGCCTTGGGTGCGTCCTCGCGCTTCGCACCGCCGCGGCCACGCCCGCGTCCGCCGCGCTTGGGGGCTTCGCGCTCGGTTTGCGGCTCGGCATCCGCTTTGGCTTCGGGCGCCTTGGCTTCGGGCGCCCTGGCCGGCGCGCCTTCGCCGGCATAGCGCTCGATCTTCATGCCCGTGAGCTTTTCGATCTCGCGGATATTCTCGGCGTCCTCTGGGGTCACCAAAGTGAAGGCCACGCCCGTCGCGCCCGCACGCCCGGTGCGGCCGATGCGGTGGACGTAATCGTCGGGGTGCCAGGGCGCGTCGAAATTGAAGACGTGGCTGACGCCCTTGATGTCGAGCCCGCGCGCCGCGACGTCGGAGGCGACGAGGATGTTGACGTCTCCCTTCTTGAACCGGTCGAGCTCGGCGATGCGCTGCGATTGCTCCATGTCGCCATGGATCTCGCTCGAACGAAAGCCGCTCTTTTGCAGGCTCTTGTTGAGGTCGCGGACGGTGGTCTTGCGGTTAGAGAAGATGATCGCGGTGGTGACGTCTTCCTGGCGCAGCAACTCGCGGAGCACGTCGCGCTTCTTGGCGGCGGCGACGGGGACCACCCATTGCTTGATGTTGACGTTCGCGGTTGCCGGGCGGGCGACTTCAACGCGCTTGGGATCGGTCAGGAACTTGTCTGCCAGCTTCTTGATCACCGGCGGCATCGTCGCGGAGAACAAAAGGGTCTGGCGCTGCTTGGGCAGCTTGGTGCAGATTTCCTCGATGTCGGGGATGAAGCCCATGTCGAGCATGCGGTCGGCTTCGTCGATCACCAATAGCGAACAGCCGGTGAGCAAAATCTTGCCGCGTCCGAACAGGTCCATCAGCCGGCCTGGCGTGGCGATCAACACGTCGACGCCGCCGCTCAGCGCCTTTTGCTGGTCGCCCATCGATACGCCGCCGATGAGCAGCGCCATCGAGAGCTTGTGATATTTGCCGTATTTGTCGAAATTCTCGGCGACCTGCGCGGCGAGCTCGCGCGTCGGCTCTAGGATCAGCGAGCGCGGCATCATCGCGCGCGTGCGGCCCTCGCCAAGGATATCGATCATGGGCAAGACGAACGCGGCGGTCTTGCCGGTACCAGTCTGGGCGATGCCGATCAGATCCTTGCCCATCAGCACCGACGGAATCGCCTGCTTTTGAATCGGCGTGGGCTCCGTGTAACCGGATTCGTTGACCGCACGAAGCAGTTCGTCTGACAGGCCGAGATCGGCAAAGCTCATAGGGATGTCCGGAAAACGCGCGCGAAAGGCGCCGTTAGCTACGCGGCGCGCTCGCGGATTTGGGTGGGAATGTCAAGCTTTGCCTCCCGATGACGGCGTGCTTGTTCCCCGGACCGAGACGCTTCTGAATACGCCGTGCTCCAGCGAAGGCCGGAGCGTTGGCCGCCGAAGCCGCAAGCCTGCCAGCGCTCCGGCCTTCGCCGGAGCACAGATGCGGTATCAACGCGCCGGAACCAGCGTCTTGAAGGTCCGGACCGCGCAGGCGCCACCGGATCGCGTGCGGATCGCGTCGCGGCCGGCGCACATTTTGCCGTCCGGGTGCGGCTTCACGTAGAAGCCGGGATAGAAACTGAGCGAGGGGCAGCTCTTGGCGAGCCGCGCGCGCAGCCGCGATCCGTCGCGGAGCACCAGATCGATGCTGTCGGGCTGGGTAATGCCGAAGCCGGCGATGCTCTGCATATCCACGCAGTCCCTGGTCTTGCGCTCGACATAGGCGACCGGCGGCGGCGGAGCCGGCGCGCGGCGGGTGGTGATGACGGTGGTGCGGGTGACCGTCATGCGCGGGACATGGACCACGAAATGCTGCGTCAGCGCGACCGCGCGATCCCAATCGACCGCGGGCGGCATCGGCGCGGGAGCGGGCGCGGCGAGCAGCAACAGGAGGGGAGTGGCGGCGAACAAGGGATTCAGCATGGTCCGCAACCTTGTATCGCGAAGATTTGAACAGTGGATGAACTGATTTTCATGACCGGTTGGCCGGTTTGGGACGCCCATGCTATCCGGCGCGGCGATGACGCCCGCCCAGCAGACCCTCGTCGACACCGTCCACGCCCGCTTCGGCGCCAAGGCGGTGACCACCGATTCCGATACGATCGCGCCGTGGGTGAGCGATTGGCGCGGGCGCTACCATGGCGCTTCGCCGGCATTGCTGTCGCCCGCGTCGCGCGACGAGGTCGCCGCGATTGTCGGGCTGGCGCACGCCGCCGGCGTGCCTTTGGTGCCGCAGGGGGGCAATACTTCGATGGTCGGCGGTGCGACCCCCGATGCGGACGGATCGGCGCTGATCCTTTCGCTGCGCCGGATGAACCGCATCCGCTCGCTGTCGCCCGACGCCAATCTCGCGGTGGCGGAGGCGGGGGTGATTCTCGCCGATCTCCATGCCGCCGCGCTGAATGCGGGCCGGCGCTTTCCGCTGACGCTCGGCGCGCGGGGCAGCGCGACGATCGGCGGGCTGGTTTCGACCAATGCCGGCGGCACCCAGGTGCTGCGCTTCGGTACGATGCGCAGCCTGGTCGCGGGCGTCGAGGCGGTGCTGCCCGATGGATCGGTGCATGACGGGCTGGCCGCGCTCAAGAAGGACAATCGCGGCTATGACCTCAATCAGCTGCTGATCGGCGCCGAGGGCACGCTCGCGGTGATCACCGCCGCCAGCCTGCGGCTCGTGCCCGCGATCGCCACGCGGGCGGTCGCATGGGTCGGGCTGGCCAGCCCGCACGCCGCGCTCGCGATGCTGCGCCGGATCGAATCGCCGGCGATCGAGAGCTTCGAGATCATTCCGAACGATTCGCTGGCGCTGGCGATCGAACATATTCCCGGCATCCGCGCGCCGCTCGAATCGAGCCACCCCTGGCACGTGCTGATCGAAGCGGTGGCCAGCGATCCCGACGCCGAGCCGCCCGCCACCTTGCTCGAACGCGTATTGGGCGACGCGATCGAATCGGGGCTCGCCGCCGATGCGGTAGTCGCGGCGAGCGAGGCGCAGGCCGATGCCTTCTGGCGCATCCGCGATTCGCTGTCCGAGGCCGAGCGCGCCAGCGGACCCGCCGCGCAGCACGATATTTCGGTGCCCGTGGCGGACATGCCGCGCTTCATGATCGAAGGCGCGGCGGAGGCGGAACGGCGCTTTCCCGGGGTGCGTGCCACCGCATTCGGGCATCTCGGCGACGGCAACGTCCATTTCCACGTCCGTGCCGCGGTGGGCGCCAACCGCGACCGATTCTATGCCGAGGATGCGCCGCGGATTACCGCTTTGGTCCACGACATGGTCGTTGCGGCGGGCGGATCGATCTCGGCCGAGCATGGTATCGGCCAGATGAAGCGTGCCGAGCTGGAGCGTCTCAGTGCCCCGTCTCGCATCGCGGCGCTTCGGGCGATCAAATTGGCACTGGACCCGCGCGGGATTCTCAATCCGGGAAAACTTGTCCGGCTTGCGCCCGGGCGCGGCGCGCCATAAAGCCCTGCGCTGCATTTTCCCTCATTTTCGTCGTTTCAGGAGATTCCCATGGCCACCGCGCCTGAGCAGCAGTCGCTTCCCTTGTTCTACAAGGAGCTCGAGCCGCTTTCTAGCCAGATCCACGCCGAGTATCGCATCCGTCCGACCACGGTCGCGCCGTTCGTCAAGGACACCCACGCGATTCCACTGACCGTCGAGGAATTCCCGATGGCGCAGCGTAACTTCCCGATCGTCTTCTCGATCGGCGACGATCCCATTCCGCTTGGGCTGATGGGCCTGAACGAGGGCGTGAACGTCTTCTTCGACGATGAGGGCAAGCTGGTCGACACCGCATTCTACGTGCCGGCCTATATCCGCCGTTACCCATATCTGCTGGCGCGTCTCCGCAATGACAGCGACGAACTTTCGCTCTGCTTCGACCCGACCACCGACCTGATCGGCCCCGACGGCGACGGCGACAAATTGTTCGAGGACGGCCAGCCGAGCGAAGCCACCAAGGCGATCCTGTCGTTCAACGAGCAGTTCGAGCAGGCCGGCCAGCGCACCGCGCTGTTCGTCAAGGATCTTGTCGAGATGGAATTGCTGATCGACGGCGAGGTCTCGATCCAGCCCGACGGCGCGGCGCAGCCGTTCGTCTATCGCGGTTTCATGATGGTCGACGAGAACAAGCTCAACGATCTGCGCGGCGATCAGCTGCGCAAGATCGTTCAGAACGGCATGCTGCCGCTCATCTACGCGCACCTCTTCTCGCTCTCGCAGATGCGCGAAATCTTCGGCCGCCAGATGCAGCAGGGCAAGATGCCCGCACCGCAGCTGGTCAGCTGATTCGGGTCCCCGCGCGGCGGCATGTCGCGCGGGGCCTTCGCGGCGCAACTGACCGCGCAAAGGGCACATCTGCCCGCAGTAAGAGCCGGGGCCTTGAAACCTTTGAGCCGCTTACGTATATTCTCTTTTGCATGGTCTCATGTCCCCCCTTTCGTGGGACCGTGTGACACGCCTCCGGGCGTGTCTCCTCCCTGAACCTTGGCCACCGCGTGTGAAAACACGCGGTGGTTTTTTATTTGGGGATTTGCTTCGCCGGGGACAGGATGAGGAGCGGACCGGTACCGGAACCCGGCAAAGCGCTATTCGGCGGCGATCGCGCCGGGGAGCGCCTCGTCTTCCAGCGCGTCGATCATGGCTCTTAGAAAGCGAACTGCCTGGCCGAGACCGGGACCCGGTTCGTCGAATCGCTCGTCGAGATACAGGGTGCGGTCGAACTCGACCTGGATGGCGTGAATGCCGCGCCGCGGATCGCCGTGGCGCTCCAGCACATGGCCGCCCGAATACGGCGCGTTGACCGCGGAGGCGATGCCATGGGCGCGCGCGACGCCCTCCAACCGCCCGAGGAACCGCGCCGAGGCCGAGCGGCCGAAGCGGTCGCCCAGCACGATCCGCGGCGCGATGCCGGGCTTGCCGAGCGGGGGCATCGAATGGACGTCGAGCAGCACCGCGACGCCGAACCGCGCCTTGGCAGCCGCCAGCGCTGCTTCCAGCGCGGCATGATAGGGCCGGTGATCGTCGCGGATCCGCGCGGTCACTTCCTCGCACGACAGCCGCCGCTGCCAGATATCGCCCGAACTGCCGACGCGGCGCGGCACCAGCCCGAGGCCGCTGCGCAATTTGGCCGATTGCGGCTGGGGCATGCCGCGGGCGCCATCGTCGAGCTTGGGGTCGCGCTCATGCTCGGCGCGGTTGAGATCGATCCACGCCCGCGCGCGTTCGGCGACGAACAGGGTTTCGCTGTGCCGCGCGGCGATCGCGACGGTATCGATGTGGCGGTCTTCCAGCGGGCGGAGCGCCGCCAGCGGCACCCGCAGCGCCGCGCGAAGCTGGAGCGGATAGTCACGGCCCGCATGCGGCGTGGACAGGACGACCGGGCTGACCGGATCCTCGGGGCCATATCGCAAAAAGGAGGGAGTCGCCGTCACTTGACCCAGCCTAAGCGAGGCCTGTCGCAACGGCAACGCCGCAGCGCACCATCGTGCTGGAAAATCTTAAGGGCTTCGCGCATATAGCATCCGCCGACTGATACGGGGTTGGGACCTGCCATGTTTCGAATTTTGCTGGCCGAGGACGACCGGGTGATGCGTGAGTATCTCACGCGCGCGCTCGAGCGATCCGGCTATGCGGTGAGCGCGGTGGACCGCGGCACCGCGGCGATTCCCTTGCTGGAGGCCGAGCGGTTCGACCTGCTGCTGACCGATATCGTCATGCCGGAAATGGACGGGATCGAGCTGGCCCAGCGCGCCGGCGAGCTGGCGCCGGACATGCGGGTGATGTTCATCACCGGCTTCGCCGCGGTGACGCTCAAGGCCGGCAAGACGATGCCGCAGGCCCGCGTCCTTTCCAAGCCGTTCCACCTGCGCGACCTGGTGCTGGAGGTCGACCGGCTGTTCGAGACCGAGAGCATCCCCAGCCGCAATTAGGGCGCTTGCGTGGGGCGTAATGTCCCGCTAATGCGCCGCTTCCCGTTTCGCCTCAGGGCGCACGGGCGCGTAGCTCAGTGGTAGAGCACTGTGTTGACATCGCAGGGGTCGCAAGTTCAATCCTTGCCGCGCCCACCATATCGAAAGCCCGCGAAGCCCCTCAGGTTTCGCGGGCTTTTTCGTTATTTGCTCCCGCCAGCGCATCGTCGAGCACCTTTGCCAGCGCTTCCAGCCGGTAGGGTTTGAGCAATACCGGGCGGCCTCCGGCGCCGAAGCTGGCGATCTCGTCGCTGTAGCCGGTGGTCAGCACTACGGGGAGCGTCGGCTGGAGGAGGTGGAGCTGGTCGGCGAGCTCGATGCCGCTCATGCCCGGCATCACCACGTCGGTGAGGACCACGTCGAACGGGCGTTCGGCGGCGGCTTCGAGGGCTTCGGCGCCGGATCGGGCGCGGGTGACGGCGTGGCCCAGCTCGCGGAGCAGCGCTTCGGCGAACTCGCCGACTTCCTCATTATCCTCGACCATCAGCACCGCGCCGATCCGCGCCGCGCGGGTCTCGCCGGGCGATTGCTCGATCGCGGCGGGGGGAGCGGCGTCGCTGCAGGGGAGCAGGATGTGGACGGTGGTGCCTTCGCCGGCCACGCTGTCGATGCGCAGGTCGCCGCCCGACTGGCTGGCGAAGCCATAAACCTGGCTGAGGCCGAGGCCGGTGCCCTTGCCCGCCGCCTTGGTGGTGAAGAAGGGCTCCATGGCGCGGGCGATGGTCTCGGCGTCCATGCCGGTGCCGGTGTCGGTCACGCAGATCGCGACCATGTAGCCGGTCTCCTCGTGGACGCGCTGGGTGGCGATGCTGAGCGTGCCGCCATCGGGCATCGCATCGCGCGCGTTGACCGCGATGTTGAGCACCGCGGAGGCGAGCTGGGCGCGGTCTGCCTCGACCAGGCAGGTCTCGTTCGAAAGATCGGTGTGGATCGCGAAGCGCTCGCCGAGCGTGCGGTCGAGCAGGTCGGTCATGCCGCGGATCATCGCGTTGACGTCGATCACTTCGGGCTGGAGCGGCTGGCGGCGCGCGAAGGCGAGCAGCTGGCCGGTGAGCGCGGCGGCGCGGCCCGATGCCTCGACGATCGCCTCGGCGAAGCGGGTGCGACGGTCTTCCTTCAAATTGGGGCGGCGCAGCATGTCGGCCGATCCCTGGATCACTGTCAGCAGATTGTTGAAATCATGGGCGATGCCGCCGGTGAGCTGGCCGAGCGCCTGCATCTTCTGCGCCTGGCGGAGCTGTTCCTCGGCCTTGGCGCGCTCGTCGATCTGGTGGTTGAGCTCGGTGTTGGCCGCGCCCAGCGCCGCGGCGCGCGCCTCGAGCTCGCGGTTGGCGCGGCGGAGCATCGCTTGCGCCACGCCGAGCACCGTTACGAGCAGCGCCGCCATCAGCACCAGCAATCCGATCACCGCATAGCGGCCGACGCGGGTGTCGAGCGGCTGGCGATCGGTGCCGAGGCGAACGGTGCCGATCTGCTGGCGGCCGCGCAGGATCGGCGCCTCTGCGACGATGCCGGGGCTGACGAAGGCGCGCGATGCGGCGAGGGTCGGCAGCGGCGTCCGGCCGTCGCGGCGGAAGCCGGCGATCCTGTTGCCGTCGCGGTCGTAGATGCTGACGCCGCGCACCTGGCGATTGACCCGCATCGCCTCGGCCGCTTCCTGCGCGGCGGCGGCATCGCCGAAATCGACCGCGGCGACGATGCTCGCGGCAAGGATCCCGGCCTGAACCTGGGTTTCCTCGGACTTCTGCTCACGATAGCTGGCCTCGCTCTGAAGGATGATCGCGGTGCCGGCGGCGAGCACCACCGCCACCACCAGCGCGGCGGTAATCGCTGAGGGCAGGTTGCGGAACCAGCCGGCGGTGCGGGCGACGATGCGCTTCATTGCTTCACCTGTACCGCGAGCGCGAGCAGGCGCGAGCTGATCCCGACCCCGCGCTGCGCCGCATCCATATTGTCGATGTTGAAGCGCACCCGTCCTTCGACCAGCGCAAAATGGATCATCCCGCGCGCCTTGCCCGATCGCGCATCGGTTATCGTCAGCGTCGGCTGGCGGCGCAAGGTGATGAGCATCGCCACGGTCGCCCGATCGTCCGCGCCGGCGACGAAGGCGATGTGGCAGCCGGCGACCGCCGCCGGGCTGGTGTCGGCGAAGCGGCGCACCGCGACGGCATGGCCGTCGACCGTCTCGCTCGCCGCGGCGCGATCGATCTGCTGGCCGAACGGATCGCGGCCGATGATGCAGAGATAATAAGGCTGGCCCGTGCCCGGCTGCATGGCGGGCGGAAATTCCACGTAGCGAGTGAATTTGGGAATGAACGCCGCCTTCACCGCCTGTTCGCTCGCCTGCGCGACCGCGGGCGCGGCGGCGAGCAGCCATGCCGCCGCGAGCGCGCCAAAAGCCGCCTGGAAGAGACGAGGCGCCATCAGAAGCGCAGCCGCGCGCCGAGACTGATGTTGCGCTCGATCAGCGCGGTGCGCTGTACGTCGTTGCTCTCGACATGGCTGGCGTGGAGCAGATTGTCGCCGACGACATACAGCTCGACAGCGTCGCTCACCCTCCAGCCAAGCCGCGCATCGGCCTCGACATAGCCGTCGCGGTGCGGGTTAGGGAGCGAATCGACCGCGCGCAGCCCGGCGTCGAAGGTTATGCCCTGCGGCAGCGTGACCTGCGAGCGCAGCGACAGATTATACCCCGGGTCGCGTCCGATCGACGCAGCGCCGCCGATGTCTGTGCCGCCGGGGCGCACGCCGAAGTCGCGCTTCAAAACCGTGGCGCCGGCGCTCACCCGCCACCACGGCGTCAACTGCTGGGTGCCCCAGGCCTCGACGCCATATTCGTCGCCTTCGAGATCGTTGTTCAACTGGAGCGGAAAGGGGCTGCCGATAAACGCGACCGCGCGCAGCTTTTCGTAGCGGTTGAAGTAGAGCGACACCGACAGCGTCGTGTTGCGCCCAGGCTGGCCGCGATAGCCGGCCTCGACCGCGACGAGGTTTTCGGACGCGAAATCGGGCGCCTTGGCGAGGAAGGTCGGCTCGGTCAGGTTGCGATCGATCCGCGAAGGCGTGCGCACCGCGCGGGAGACCGAGGTCCAGAACAGGGTGCGGTCGTTGGGCTGCCAGGCAAAGCGGAGGTTGGGAAGAACCTCTAGACCCGTGAAGCTCGATCCCTCGAGCTTCACGCCGGCGATCACCGAAACGCGCGTCGACAGCGCGAACTTGTCCTGGACGAAGCCGTTGGCGATCCACAGCCGGTCGCGGCGCGGATCGAGCTGGAAGGCGTTCAGATCGTTGATGAATTCGTCGCGGGTGGTGCGGATGCCTATCCCGCCTACCAGACTATGGCTGCCGGTGCGCCAGTTGAGCTGCCCTTCGAAATCGGCGGTCTCCAGCCGGTCGGTGGTGAGGAGCGAACGGCGCTGGTAGTAATCGTAATAGCCCTGGAACTGGACCGAGGCGTTGCCCGACACGTCACGGCTCCAGCGGCCGAGCAGATTATAGCCGTGATTGCCTTCGCCGGGGATGATGAAGGTGTCGTTGTCGAACACGTCGCCCTGGAGCGTGACGTGGCTGGCGTCGTCGCCCAGATCGGCGCGGAACCCCGCCTGCCAGCCGCGGATCGATTCATCGAGCGCGGGGCCGAAGCCGGTGGCGGTCGGGGTATCCTCGCGGTCGAAGTAATTGGCGTAGACGCGCACCGCGCCGGCATCGCCGAGCTTGAAGCCATAGCGGGCGCCCGCTGTACGCTCGTTGGCGCTGGCGGTGCCGCGGACCAGCGCGCCCTGGGTATCGGCGGCGTCCTTCGACAGGATGTTGATCACCCCGTTGACCGCATTGGGGCCGTATAACGTGCCGCCGGGGCCGCTGATAACCTCGATCTGCTGCAGATCCTCGAGCAGCGGCGAGTGCAGCTCCCAGAACACTCCCGAATGGAGCGTCGAATAAATGCTGCGTCCGTCGATCAGCACGAGCAACTTGTTCGAGGTCTCGAACCCGGCGAAGCCGCGCGCGGCGATACTGGTCTGGGTGGCGCTGAGCTTCTCGACATGGAGGTTGGGGGCGAGGCGCAGCACCTCGGGCAGCGAAGTGCCGTTGGCGCGGGCCAAGTCTTCGGCGGTGATCACATAGAGCGCGGTCGGCGCGGCGCTGAGCGGCTCCTCGGCCTTCGAGGCCGATCGCACCGGCAGCTGCGCCAGCTCCTCGATCGACAGGCTGGAAAGATTCTGCTGCTGCTCGTCGTTCGCCCATGCGGGCGCCGGAATCGCCGTCAGGGGCAATAGCAGGGACACGCACCATCTGGTCCGCATAGGCTTGAAACTCACCCCGTCACCGCCCCCCGGCCGTGACCATCTTGTTGTCATCTTGCGCCGGTGGGTCAAGCGCTTAGCGGGAACTAACAACCTGCTACGCAGGCGTAACGACCACAGGTCTCCCTGGTTCCCTTGAGATCGGCGTTGCTCCCGCCCCGCATCGGGACTAGGTGCGCAGCCGTGACAGGTGTCCCGCAAGGGATGAAAAGGGAAGCCGGTGGTCTTGCGTGCAGCTCAAGCTGTCGCTTGGCCGATGCCGGCGCTGCCCCCGCAACTGTAACCGGTGAGCCGGTGCGTCAGAGTCCACTGGGGTGACCCCGGGAAGGCGACGCATCGGTGGGGACCCGGGAGCCAGGAGACCTGCCTGTCGCAGTCGATTCCTTTGCGCGGGCGGGGTGCACCGGGCGAACGGGGGGAGAAACCTCCGTGTGAGCGACACCGAACGGGTCGTCGCGCGCATATCGCAAGGCGGCCCAGACAAAGGGTGTCTTGTGATGAAGAAGTTCCAATTCCTATTTTGCGCGTCCGCCGTGCTGGTTTCCACGCCGGCCTGGGCGCAGGACGATTCCGATAGCGACATCGTTGTCGTCGCCAGCGGCGTGGCGCAATCGGCCGCCGAATCGGGCCGTTCGGTCACGCTGATCGCGCGCGAAGAGATCGAAACCCGCCAGACCGTGGTATTGTCCGACCTGCTGGCGACCACCGCGGGCGTCACCGTTTCGCGCAACGGCGGGCCGGGGGCGCTGACCGCGGTGCGCATTCGCGGCGCCGAGGGCGACCAGACCCTCGTGCTGATCGACGGCGTCCGCGCCAACGATCCTTCGTCGACGGGCGGCGGCTATGATTTCGGCAATCTGCTGGCCGGTTCGGTCGAGCGCGTCGAAGTGTTGCGCGGGCCGAATGCGATCGTATGGGGCAGCCAGGCGATCGGCGGCGTGGTCAATGTCGTCACCCAGCGCCCGGCCGACGGGGTCTCGGCGCGGGCAAACGCCGAATATGGCAGCGCCAATCAGGTGAGCGCCAATGCGGCGATCGGCGCGGGCAACCAGACGGTGCAGGGCAGCGTCACCGCGGGCTATCTGCGCACCGATGGGGTTTCGCAGGCGGCATCGGGCAGCGAGCTGGACGGATACCGCCAGTTCAACGCCAGCGGGCGGCTGAACGTGGAGTTCGCGCCGGGCTTCGGCGCCGATCTGCGCGGCTATTATGCCAACAGCCGGCTCGAGCTCGATGGCTATGCGCCGCCGACCTACGCCTTCGGCGACGATGCGGAATATTCGACCACGCAGGAATTGTACGGCTATGCCGGGCTGCACGGCGAGATCGGGCCGGTGAAGAACCGCATCGGCTTCAGCATCGCCGACATCAACCGCGACAATTACGATCCGGCGTTCGGATCGGCGCCGAGCTTCTTCGGGCGCGGGCGCAGCGAGCGATACGAATATCAGGGCGACGCCACGCTCTCGCAGCAGGTGCGGCTGGTATTCGGCGCGGAGCATGAGGACAGCCGCTATTTCGACGGGTTCGACCGGTTCAATGCGGGCGTGACCAGCGTCTATGGCGAAGCGATCGTCACCCCGGTGGAGCAGGTGACCATCAGCGGGGGGGTGCGCAACGACGACCACAAGGCCTATGGCGGCCACGCCAGCTGGGGCGCGAATGTCGCGGTGCGGCCGCTCGCCGGGACCACGCTGCAGGCGAGCTTTGGTGAGGGCTTCAAGTCGCCGACCCTGTACCAGCTCTACAGCGCCTATGGCACGCGCTCGCTCAACCCCGAGACCGCCAAAAGCTACGAGATCGGCGCGCGGCAGGAACTTGGCGACGGCAAGGTGACGCTGGGCGCGACCTGGTTCCACCGCGACACCACCAACCAGATCGACTTCATCTCCTGCGCCGCGGCGCTGGTGACCAATCCGGCGTCGATCTGCTTCAACCGCCCGTTCGGCACTTACGACAATATCGCCCGCACCCGCGCCAGCGGCGTCGAGCTGGAGGTGACGGCGAAGCCGGTCGATGGGCTGTCGCTGCGCGGCAGCTACACGCATGCCGATGCCAAGAACCGTTCCGCAGGCGCCAATCTGGGCAAGGATCTGGCCCGGCGTCCGCAGGATTCGGGAAGCTTCTCGGCGGACTACCGGCTGCCGTTCGATCTGAGCATCGGCGCGACGGTGCAGGTCGTGGGTCATAGCTTCGACAACGCTTCGAACAGCGTGAAGCTGGATGGCTATGCGTTGGTCGGGCTGCGCGCGGAGTATGCGGTCAGCGAGCGCTTCGCGCTGTACGGGCGCGTCGAGAATCTGTTCGACGAAAACTATCAGACGGTCGCCGGCTATGGGACGCAGGGACGCGCGGCCTATGCCGGAATCCGCGTGAAGCTGGACTGATGCGGGTCGCCGCGCTTCTCTGCCTCGCTTTGGCGGGTTGCGCGGCGGCTCCGGCCGCCAGCGGCGGGGGAATCGTTTCGACCAACCCCTGCGCCGACGCGATGCTGGTTGAACTGGTCCCGCCGGAGCGGATCGCGGCGATCAGCCATTATTCGCAGGATGCGGCGGCGACTTCGATCCCGCTCGAGGTCGCGCGGCGGTTTCGGGCTACCACCGGCACCGCCGAGGAAGTAATCGCGATGCGGCCCGATCTGGTGGTGGCGAGCAGCTTCACCGCGCCCTCGACGCGCGAAGCCTATGCGCGGGCGGGGTTGCGGACGCTGTATCTGGATTCGCCGGTGACGATCGCGGCTAGCCAGGCGCAGGTTACCGAACTGGCGGCGGCGATCGGCGCGGTGCCCGCGGGACAGGCGATGAATGCGCGGATCGACCGCGCCGTGGTTGCGGCGAAGACCGATGCGCCGCCGGTTTCGGCGTTGGTCTGGATCGCGGGCAATCTCGTTTCGGGGGGCGGCAATCTGCTCGACGAGATGCTGGTGCGCAGCGGCTTCAGCGATCATGCCGCGCATTATGGGCTGCAATTCACCGGCTATCTGCCGATCGAGCATGTCGTGGTGGATCCGCCGCGGGTGATGCTGGTGCCCGGCGAGGCGGGCCGCGACGCGGGGTCACGCGCGGCGCAGATGCGTAAGCGTGTGCTGGCGCGTGGCAATGCAAAGGTGACCGAAGCGCATTTCCCGCGCGCTTTGGTCAATTGCGGCGGGCCGGTGATCGCGCGAGCGATGACGCGGCTGGCCGAAGTGCGGCGGAGCATCCGGTGAAGCGCGCCACGCTAATCGCGGGCCTGAGCGCGCTGGTGGCGATCCTGTTCGCGGGGTCGCTGATGGCGGGCAAGGTGTGGGTGCCGTTCGAGGCGTGGCTCTCGGGCGATCCGCGCTGGTGGATCGTCGCCGAGCTGCGGTTGCCGAGGGCGATCCTAGGGCTGGCGATCGGGGCGGCGCTGGGGCTGACCGGGGCGGTGCTGCAGGGCTATCTGCGCAACCCGCTGGCCGATCCGGCGGTGGTCGGCGTCTCGTCGAGCGCGGCGCTGGGCGCGGTGGCGATGATCGTGGTGTTTTCGGCCGCCAGCCCGTTCGCGATCTTTGGCGGCGCAATGGTCGCGGCCTGCGCTTCGATGGCGCTGCTGGCGGGGCTGGCGTGGCGCGCCGAGAGCGCGGTGGCGTTCATCCTCGCGGGGACGGTGCTGACGAGCCTGTCGGGCGCGCTGACGGCGTTCCTGATCTCGATCGCGCCCAACCCGTATGCGACTGCCGAGATCATCGACTGGATTATGGGATCGCTCACCGACCGCAGCTTTGCCGAGGTGCAGCTTGCGGTGCCGTTCATCGCGGCGGGCTGCGTGCTGTTGCTGTTCACGGGCCGCGCGCTCGATGCCCTGACCTTGGGCGAGGCAGCGGCGCGGTCGCTTGGGGTCCGGCTCGACCGCGTGCAATTGCTGATCGTGCTGGGCGCGGGGCTGGCAGTGGGGGCCAGCGTCGCGGTGAGCGGGGTGGTAGGCTTCGTCGGGCTGATCGTGCCGCATCTGCTGCGCCCGGTCACCGGCGCGCGGCCGGGCGCGTTGCTGGTGCCGAGCGCGCTGGGCGGCGCGGCTTTGGTGCTTGCCGCCGACAGCCTCGTCCGGCTCGGGCCAGGGGCGGGCGAGGTGCGGCTCGGCGTGGCGATGGCGCTGATCGGCGCGCCATTCTTCTTCGCCCTCCTGCTCAAGATGCGGCGGTCGGCATGGAGCTGAGCGTTCGCGATCTTGCCGTAAGCCTTGGCGCGCGCCGCGTGCTCGAAGGGGTGAGCGCCGCCTTCGCGCCCGGCCGCGTCACGGCGATCCTCGGTCCGAATGGTTCGGGCAAGACCACGCTGGTGAAGACGCTGGCGGGGCTGCTCGATCCCGACGCCGGGCATGTCGAACTCGGCGGCCGTCCGGTTGCGCGCATCGAACCACACGAACGTGCCAGGCTGATCGGATATCTGCCGCAGGACGGCGCGGTGCATTGGAACCTCGGGGTGCGCGATCTGGTCGCGCTTGGCCGGCTGCCGCACCGCGCGCCGTTCGCCGGTCCCGCGCCCGAAGATGCGATGGCGGTCGAGCGCGCGCTGGCCGCGACCGACACCGAAGCCTTTGCCGATCGCCGCGCGCATGAACTTTCGGGCGGCGAACGCGCCCGCGTCCTGCTCGCGCGCGTGCTGGCCGGAACGCCGCGCTGGCTGCTGGCCGATGAGCCGCTCGCCAGCCTCGATCCGCTCCACCAGTTCGATATGCTCACGCAGTTCCGGCGGCAGGCGGCGGCGGGTGTGGGAGTGGTGATTGTCCTTCACGACCTGATCCAGGCGGCGCGGGTCGCCGATGCGGTGCTGCTGCTGCGCGGCGGGCAGGTCGCCGCTTTCGGGGGCGCCGAGCAAGTGCTGTCCGCGACGCATCTTCGCGACGTCTTCGGCATCGATGTCCTGATGACCGCCGATCGGGATGGACGGCCCATGCCGGTACCGCTCGGACGCTGGGAAGCATGACCTTGGCAGCGACGAATCGCAGTATCGGTTGCGACGGGGTGAAATAAACCGCATGCTGTGCGTGTCGCGCGTGCAATACGACGGATGTTCACCTGGATACAGACCATGCATCTTTTCGCATTGTTCCTGGCGTCTTTCATTCCTAGCCTTGCCCCCGGTCATCCGGCGGCACCAGCGCCGCGCTGGGAAGGCTTTTACTGCGGTGGCGCGGTGGGGATATCCATTCGCGCCAATATCGAAAGCGTGACCGATCAGCATATGATCTCGATCGCCGCGCAATCCCCGGGCGCGCCGCCGAAGCGCATGACCGACACGATCCTGTCGCGTAGCGAGAACCGGCTCGAAGTCCGGTCGGAAACCGGAATCGTGCAGGTCATGACACTTTCCGGTGACAAGTTGACCGTGACTCAGGGATCGGCGTCGATCCCGATGTTCCGCTGCGATTGGCTGGGGGACGACGGCGTCTTCTACATACGGCACAAGACCATGAGCCTGAAGAATTTCGGCCCGCCCGAATGCCAGCCTTTCTCGTCGCAGATGGCCGTGTTCGCCAACGATACCAACGGATCGCACACGGGCAGCATGACCGGAACCTTGTTCGGCAGGGGCGTCCAGCCGGTGACCATCTGCCGCATTCTACATCTGTCGGTGGCAAAGGCGCGGGTTGCCATGGCGCAGGCGCTCGGCGAGGCGGGATTGCAGATGCAGAGTTCGGACCTGACGACCGGGATTTTCAAGACCGACGCGCTGGATCGGATCCAGGCGGGAATCGGCCCCGCATTCACGCGCCCTTTCGCCGAGCAGTTCGCCGTCGCCGTGACGCCGGACAGCAGCGAGACGAGCCGGGTGACGATCACGCGCCAGGTGCTGGTGAAAGCGCCGACGGGCGGCGGATGGATGCGCATGTCTTCCGATGGCTATAAGGAGCATTGGCTGCTTACCGACACGCTGCGGCTCGCCAGCCTGCAATAAGCACGAGCGGCGCTGAGGGCGCGGTCCGGAAGAGAGCGCTGACAGCGATTGCGCGTTCGCTTAAGGGAAATAAAGTTACAACCGACGAGTCGGCGCCGACAAGCGCGCCGGCCGGGCCCTTGCGCCCAAGGAGAGAATGTCTTGCGTATCATCGATCATCTTATCGCCGGCGGTTCGGGCGGCGGCGCCACGCGCACCGGGGCAACGGGCGAAGCCCGCTTCGGCGAGGTGTTCGATCCCAACACCGGGCAGGTGCAGGCCAGCGTTCCGCTCGGCACGCAGGCCGATCTGGACCGCGCCATCGCCGCGGCCCAGGCCGCGCAGCCGGCCTGGGCCGCGACCAATCCGCAGCGCCGCGCGCGCGTGATGTTCGCGTTCAAGGCCCTGGTCGAGGCGAACATGGACGCGCTCGCCCACACGCTTTCGGCCGAGCATGGCAAGGTGATCGCCGACGCCAAGGGCGACATCCAGCGCGGGCTGGAAGTGATCGAGTTCGCCTGCGGCATCCCGCATGTGCTGAAGGGCGAGTACACCCAGGGCGCGGGCCCGGGGATCGACGTCTATTCGATGCGCCAGCCGCTCGGCATCGGCGCGGGGATCACGCCGTTCAACTTCCCGGCGATGATCCCGATGTGGATGTTCGGGGTGGCGATCGCCTGCGGCAATGCCTTCATCCTGAAGCCGAGCGAGCGCGATCCGAGCGTGCCGGTGCGGCTGGCCGAGCTGATGCTCGAGGCGGGGCTGCCCGAAGGCATTCTCCAGGTCGTGCACGGCGACAAGGAGATGGTCGACGCGATCCTCGATCATCCGGCGATTTCGGCGGTGAGCTTCGTCGGCTCTTCGGACATCGCGCATTACGTCTATCGCCGCGGCGTGGCGGCGGGGAAGCGCGTCCAGGCGATGGGCGGGGCGAAGAACCACGGCGTGGTGATGCCCGATGCCGATCTCGACCAGGTGGTCGCCGATCTGGCGGGCGCGGCATTCGGCTCGGCGGGCGAGCGCTGCATGGCGCTGCCGGTGGTGGTGCCGGTCGGCGACAAGACCGCCGATGCCTTGCGCGAGAAGCTTATCCCGGCGATCGCGGCGCTGCGCGTCGGCGTCTCTACCGATGACGAGGCGCATTATGGGCCGGTAGTGAATGCCGCGCACAAGCAGCGCGTCGAGAACTGGATCCAGACCGGGGTGGACGAAGGCGCCGAGCTGGTGGTCGATGGCCGCGGCTTCGAGCTGCAGGGGCATGAGCAGGGCTTCTTTATCGGCCCGTCGCTGTTCGATCGTGTCACCACGGGCATGGAGAGCTACAAGGAGGAGATATTCGGCCCTGTCCTCCAGATCGTCCGCGCCCCCGATTTCGAGACCGCGCTGCGGCTGCCGAGCGAGCACCAATACGGCAACGGCGTCGCGATCTTCACCCGCAACGGCCATGCCGCGCGTGAGTTCGCCGCGCGGGTCAATGTCGGGATGGTCGGCATCAACGTGCCGATTCCGGTGCCGGTGGCCTATCATACCTTCGGCGGCTGGAAGCGCAGCGCGTTCGGCGACACCAACCAGCACGGCATGGAGGGCGTGAAGTTCTGGACCAAGGTCAAGACGATCACCCAGCGGTGGCCCGACGGCGGGGTGGGCGACGGCGCCAACGCGTTCGTCATCCCGACGATGGGGTGATATCCGGCGTGACCCTTCGCCGCTGGCTCGCCCTTGCGATTGCGGCGCTCTGGGCCGCGTCGCTGTTCTTTCCGGTCTGGGATGGCAGCGACAGCGGGTGGTGGTTCCTTGCGATCGGATGGGATGGGCCTGCTCGTCGGCGAGCTCGCGTGGCTGGCCAATCCTATGTTGTATCTGGTGCTGGGCCTGTTGGTGGCGCGCCGCTAATATCCGGGGCTGCTGGCGGTGTTCGGATTGCTGTTGGCGGTGGCTGTGTTCGGCGAGCTCACCCGGACCACGATGATCGACAACGAGGGCGGCGTTGCGCGCGAGATCGGCCAGCGCCTGGCCGGCTTCTATCTGTGGATCGCGGCGATCGGCGCGGGCGCACTGGCGGCACTCGCCACGGCCGCGGTCGAAATGAATGCCGCGCAGCGGCGCGGCGCGGCCGGATGAGCGGGGAAGGCGCATCTCCTTTTGGGAAGCGATTGCCGTGGGTTTCCCCTACCAGTGACGGCACAAAAGGGGCAAAACGGCGGCTCGATGCGGCGGGGCGAGTGACGTGATGCGATTCGGGGAGGCAATGCTGTGATCCGGCTAATGCTGTTCCTGTGCGCGCTGATGCTCGTCGTGCGCGCCGATCCGATCGGCAATGTCGGTGCTTCGGTGCCGCCGGCTACCGCCAAGAAGCTGATAGCGCTGAGCTTCGACGATGTGCCGCGCGGCGCGGGCGCGTTCATGACCACCGACGAGCGCGGCGCGAAGCTGATCGCGGCGCTCAAGGCGGCGCAGGTCGAGCAGGTCGCCTTCTTCCTCAATCCGGCGCGGGTGAACATCGGCGACGGCGACGAGAAGCGCATCCAGGCCTATGCCGCCGCCGGCCACGTCCTCGCCAACCACACCTTCAGCCACCCGCATCTCTCGCAAACCTCCGCCGAGGCGTATCTTGCGGATATCGATCTCGCCACCGCCTGGTTGAAGGATCGCCCCGGATACCGCCCGTGGTTCCGCTTCCCGTTTCTCGACGAGGGTGGCACCGACAAGGTCAAGCGCGACGCGATCCGCGCCGGGCTGCGCGCGCGCGGCCTGCAGAACGGCTACGTCACGATCGACGGTTCGGACTGGAACATGGAGGCGCTGGCGATCGACGCGAAGCGCCAGGGCCGGGCGATGGACATGGCGGCGCTGCGCGATCTCTATGTCGAGACGATGGTCCAGTCGGCCGATTTCGGCGACGCGTTGGCGATCCGCGCGATCGGGCGGTCGCCGGTGCATATGCTGCTGCTTCACGAGACCGATCTCGCGGCGCTGTTCATCGAGGATCTGGTCAAGGCGCTCCGGGCCGATGGGTGGGAAATCGTCAGCGCCGATGCCGCTTATGCCGACCCGATGCACACCGCGCTGCCCGACGTGCCCTCGTCCAACGGCACCTTGCTAGAGGCGATCGCCTGGGAGAAGGGCCTGCCCGCGCCGCGCTGGTATGACCGCAACGATGTGCGCATCGCCGACGCCTTGTTCCGCGATCGGGTGCTCCACGCCGCGGGCGCGCACCCGGCAGTCGCTAATCCGGGACAGTAACGAATCCGGCGACCGCGCCGCTTGCCCAGTCGATTGCAGTAAGACTAGGATGCCGCTTCCGAAGGGTGGGGGTAATGCCGATGGAAAACGCCAAGCGCGCGCAGCAAAGGTTGATCGACAAGGGCTATGCGATTGTCGCCGACGGCGGTTTCGGGGCGAAGAGCATTGCCGCGCTGATGGGCTATGTCGCCAACGGCGCGCCGGTTACACCGCTGCGCACCAGCCTGGGCGAAGCGGCGGCGAAATATTTTGCCGGCGCGGATATCACCACGGCGCTGCGCCTCGCGCATGCGCTGGCGCAGCAATCGGTGGAGACCGGCGGATTTGCGCGGCTGGTCGAAGGGTTCAACTATTCGCAGGACGGGCTGCGCGGAACGTTCGGCGTGAAGCGGATCAGCGACGCCGACTGCAAGCGTCTCGGCCGCAAGACCGGGGCGCCGGCGCTGTCGAGGGCGGCGCAGGAGGAAATCGCCAACATCGTCTATGGCGGCGAGTTCGGCCTGAAGAAGCTCGGCAACGACAAGCCCGGGGACGGATGGAAATTCCGCGGGCGCGGGGCGAAGCAGATCACCGGGCGCTTCAACTACACCGAGATCGGCAAGAAGATGGCGCTGGACCTGGCCGCCACGCCCGAGCTGCTCGAGAATCCCGATCTGGGGATGCGCGCGGCGTGCATCTTCTGGAAGGACAAGAACTGCAGGCAATTCGCCGACGCCGACGATATCGACAAGCTGACGCTGGCGATCAACGGCGGCGACAACGGCATCGAGGATCGGCGCAAGGCATTGACTCGCGCCAAGTCTATCCTGCTGTAGCATCCTCCACCGACTCGTCCCGCCCGCATGTTGCGGGGGACCGTCGGCGAAAGGCTACGCGATGACCGCCCAGTTCGAACTGACCGACGAGCAGCTCCAGATCCAGGAGATGGCGCGCGCCTTCACCGCCGATGCGATCACGCCGCATGCTGCCGAATGGGACGAGAAGAGCATCTTTCCGCGCGAAACGATCAAGGCCTCGGCGGAGCTGGGCTTTGCGTCGATCTACGTGTCCGAAGCGAGCGGCGGCGTCGCGCTCGGCAGGCTCGAAGCGGCGCTGATCATGGAAGCGATGGCCTATGGCTGCGTGCCGACCAGCGCGTTCATCTCGATCCACAATATGGCGACCTGGATGATCGACCGTTTCGGGTCGCAGGCGGTCAAGGACAAGTACCTCCCCGATCTGATCGCGATGGAGCGGATGGCGAGCTATTGCCTGACCGAGCCTTCGTCCGGGTCCGATGCGGCGGCGCTCAAGACCAAGGCGGTCCGGGACGGCGGCCATTATGTCGTCAATGGCTCCAAGCAGTTCATTTCGGGCGCCGGGGTGAACGACGTCTACGTGACGATGGTGCGCACCGGGGTGGACGGGCCGAAGGGCATCAGCTGCCTGGTGATCGAGAAGGACATGCCCGGCGTGTCGTTCGGCGCCAAGGAGCGCAAGCTGGGGTGGAATGCCAGCCCGACAGCCGGCGTGACCTTCGAGAATGTGCGCGTGCCGGTGGAAAATCTGGTCGGCGGCGAGGGCGAGGGATTCCGCATCGCAATGATGGGGCTCGACGGCGGGCGGCTCAACATCGGCGCGACCTCGCTTGGCGGAGCGCAGCGCTGTCTCGACGAAGCGATCAAATACACGCGCGAGCGCCAGCAGTTCGGCAAGGCGATTGCGGACTTCCAGAACACCCAGTTCACGCTGGCCGACATGGCGACCGAACTGGAGGCGGCGCGGGCATTGCTCTATCTCGCCGCCGCCAAGGTGACCGCCAACGCGCCCGACAAGACCAAGTTCGCGGCGATGGCCAAGCGCTTCGCCACCGATACCGCCAGCTCGGTGACCGACCGCGCGCTGCAATTGCATGGCGGCTACGGCTATCTGAAGGATTATCCGATCGAGCGCTTCTGGCGCGACTTGCGAGTCAATTCGATCCTCGAGGGCACCAACCAGGTGATGCGGATGATCGTCGGGCGGGAGCTTACCCGGCAATGATAGTGGCGCTGAAAACCCCTCTCCCTTTGGGAGAGGGAGGGGCCCGCTCGGCGGAGCCGAGTGGGAGGGTGACGGTGACATTCGCTTGCCCAGTCACCCTCACCCTCCCGGCGCTTCGCGCCTCCCTCCTTCTCCCAAAGGGAGAGGGAATTTGAGCGACCCCGTAAAGCTCTGGCACGATGCCGCCGAGGCGATGACCGCGGCCATGCGCAAGGTTCCCGGCAGCACCCAGCCCTACGATCCGCTCGCGATCGCCGGGGCGATGACCGATTTCGCGACGAGCATCAGCCCCGCCGCCTTGTTCGAAGTGCAGATGGACGCCGCGAAGCAATGGGGCGAGTTCTGGACGCGCGCGCTGACCCCCGGCGCCGAAAACCCCAAGCCGCGCGACCGGCGCTTTGCCGCCGCGGAATGGCAGGACGATCCCTGGTATCGCACGATCCGCGACGCCTATCTGCTGGCATCCGATCAGTTGCGCGCGCTGGTGGGCACGGGGCAGGAGACGGCGATGGTCCGCTTCCTGCTCGACCAGTATCTGAACGCGATCGCGCCGAGCAATTTCGCGATGACCAATCCCGAGGTCGTCGCGCGGACGATCGAGACCAAGGGCGCGAACCTCGCGCAGGGCTTCGCGCATCTGCTCGAGGATCTGTCGAGCGGGCAGGGCATTGTGCGCCGCCGCGCCGATCCTGGCGCGTTCGTGAAAGGCGAGACGATCGCCGCGACCCCGGGCAAGGTCGTCCACCAGAATGCCTTGTTCCAGCTGATCCAATATGATCCCGCCACCCCGGACGTTGCCGCCGAGCCTTTGCTGTACGTGCCGCCGCTGGTGAACCGCTTCTACATGATCGATCTGGTGCCCAGGTCCTCGCTGGTGAAATGGCTGGTCGATGAGGGGCGGACGGTATTCGTCGTCTCCTGGGTTAATCCGGGCGAGGAATTGCGCGGCAAGGGCGTCGAGGATTATGTCCTCGAAGGCATCGTCGAGGCGATCGGCGTGGTGCGCGAGCGGGCCAAGGCGAAACCGGACCTGTTCGCCTTCTGCCTCGGCGGGACGCTCGTCGCGATCGCGCTGGCGTGGCTGGCGGCGAAGGGGCGGGCGGACGAGGTGAACTCCGCCACCTTGATCGGATCGATGGTCGATTTCGCCGACATGCGCGACTGGTCGGCGTTCGTGCACGAAGGGCATCTGACCGCGCTCGAGGATCATCTCGAGCGGCAGGGCTTCATCGACAGCCTCGAGCTCCAGCGGCTGTTCGCGGCGATGCGCGCCAACGATTTGATCTGGTCGTCGGTGGTGAACCATTATCTGCTCGACAAGCCCGCGCCGCCTTCGGACCTGCTCTACTGGTTCGAGGATGGCGCGCGGATTCCGGCGGCGTTCCTCAAATCGTACAACCGGCAATTGCTGTTCGAGAACCGGCTGCGCGAGGGCGTGCCGTTCGAGGTGCATGGGCAGGCGATCGACCTGGCCGCGATCACCACGCCGATGCTGGTGATCGCGCTCAAGGACGATCATGTCTCGGCCTGGAGCGCGGTCTATGACGGCGCGAAGCTGCTGAATGCCGATTTCCTCCTCGGCGGATCGGGGCACAATGCCGGTGTGATCAATCCGCCCGCCGCCAACAAGCATGGCTATTGGACGGCTGAGTCGATGCCGGAAACCGCCGACGAATGGCTGGAAAGCGCGACCAGGCACGAAGGCTCGTGGTGGCCGCACTGGACCGAATGGCTCGCCGCGCACGGCTCCGGCGCGCGGGTAAAAGCGCGCATTGTGAAGGACGGGCTTGAATCCGCGCCCGGTTCCTACGCTAAGGCGTCGTGATGAATGCCATGACCGACGAAATCCGCGCCTATAAGGAGGGCAATGCCGGGCGACTCCGGCTGAACCGCCCCAAGGCGATCCACTCGCTCGACCTGGGCATGGTCCAGGCGATGACGCAGGCTTTGCTCGAATGGCGCGACGATCCCGAGATGCGGATCGTGCTGATCGACCATGCCGAGGGGCGCGGCTTTTGCGCCGGCGGCGATGTGGTGGGGATTTCGAACAGCGTCGACGGGCATGATGCCGCGGCGCGCGCCTTCTTCTTCCAGGAATATCGGCTCAACCATTTGATGTACACATACCCCAAGCCGGGGGTGGCGTTCATGGACGGGGTGACGATGGGCGGCGGCGTCGGCATCGCCTGCCCGTGCCGCTACCGGGTCGCGACCGAGAATACGATGTTCGCGATGCCCGAGACCAAGATCGGCATCTTCCCCGATGTCGGCGGCGGGCGCTATCTCTCGCGGCTGCGCGGGCGGCTGGCGCAATATCTCGCGCTCACCGGCGCGCGGCTGAACGGCGCCGAATGCCAGGAACTGCGCCTCGCCACGCATTACATTCCATCGGACCGGGTCGAGACCGCCAAGGAGCGGATCGCCAAGGATCCGTACCGTGTGCAGGCGATCCTCGACGAATTGTCGGTCGAGCCGCCCGCCGCGCCGATCATGTGGCGGCTGCCGCTGATCGATCGCTGCTTCGCGCCCGATACGCTGGAGGAAATCCTCGCCTGCCTCGATGCCGAGGAGGACAGCTGGGGCGCCGGCCAGGCCGAGACGATCCGCGCCAAATCGCCGACCGCGTGCGCGGTATCGCTGCGGATGCTGGTCGAAAGCCCGAAGCAGCCGCATTTCGTCGACGAGATGCGGATGGAGTACGGCCTGATGGTGCGGCTGATCCGCCATCCCGACTTTCGCGAGGGCGTCCGCGCGCTGCTGATCGACCGCGACAATGCGCCGGTATGGGCGCCGCCAAGCAATATCGAGGCTTTCTTCGAACCGCTTCCCGAAGCCGAGGCATGGAGCCCAATCTGATGTCCTACGAAACCATCCTCGTCGAGCAGCGCGGCGCGGTGACCTTGGTCACGCTCAACCGCCCGCAGGCGCTGAACGCGCTCAACAGCCAAATCCTCTCCGAGCTGCTCGACGCGATGGCGGCGTTCGACAAGGATGCGACGCAGGGCTGCGCGGTGCTGACCGGCAGCGAAAAGGCGTTCGCGGCGGGCGCCGACATCAAGGAGATGCAGGCGCAGGGCTTTGCCGATATGTATGGCCATGATTTCTTCGCGGGCTGGGATACCTTCTGCCGCACGCGCAAGCCGATCATCGGCGCGGTTTCAGGCTATGCGCTGGGCGGCGGATGCGAGCTGGCGATGATGTGCGACTTCATCCTGGCGGCGGACACCGCCAAGTTCGGCCAGCCCGAGATCAAGCTCGGCGTCTCCCCCGGCATGGGCGGATCGCAGCGGCTGACCCGCGCGGTGGGCAAGGCCAAGGCGATGGAGATGTGCCTGACCGGCCGGATGATGGATGCCGCCGAGGCCGAGCGCGCGGGACTGGTTTCGCGCATTCTCCCCGCCGCCGATCTGGTCGAGGAAGCGGTCAAGACCGCCGAATTGATCGCCGGGATGGCGCCGCTGGCAATTCTGGCGAACAAGGAAATGGTCAACGCGGCGTATGAGACGACGCTGGCGCAGGGCGTCCAGTTCGAGCGGCGGCTGTTCCATGCGCTGTTCGGGACGGCGGATCAGAGCGAGGGAATGGCGGCGTTTGTGGAGAAGCGCCCCGGTAACTGGACGGGGAAGTAGGGATGGCAGCGGGTGCGGCTCTCCTTGCCTGCATTTTTGTTGGTTGCATTGTGGCCTTATTCGTTGCGAATGGCGGCGACCGGCGGACACTTCAGGCCGTAGCAATCGGTCTAGCCTGTTATCTGATTATCAAGCAGCCGATTATTCCGCTCGGCGTGCACAATATCGAGGGTGAATTGCGCGTGTTGGCGATCGCAATCATACCGATTTCAGCTTCGGCGCTTGTGGGTTCGTGGACTCGCCGAATGCGTTTACGAAGAGGCGATGGCTGATGGCACGCGTAGCATTCATTGGCCTTGGCAATATGGGCGGCGGGATGGCCGCGAACCTCGCCAAGGCGGGGCATGACGTCCGCGCGTTCGATCTGTCGGCGGAAGCGCTGGAGCGCGCGCGGGTGGCGGGATGCCTGCCCGCGGAGAGCGCCGCCGACGCGATCAAGGGCGCCGAGGCGATCGTGACGATGCTGCCCGCGGGCAAGCATGTCGAGGCGGTCTATACCGGCGACGTGTTCGACCATGCCGATCCGATCGCGGTGCTGATCGATTGCTCGACGATCGACGTCGATACCGCCCGGCGCGTGGGCGAGGTGGCGCAGGCGCGCGGGCTGGTCGCGGTCGATGCGCCGGTCTCGGGCGGGATCGCGGCGGCGAATGCGGGAACGCTCACCTTCATGGTCGGCGGCACCCAGGCCGGGTTCGACCGCGCCGAGCCGTTCCTCGCCGAAATGGGCAAGGCGGTGATCCATGCCGGCGGCAGCGGCGCGGGGCAGGCGGCGAAGGTCTGCAACAACATGCTGCTCGGCGCCGAGATGATCGCTACCTGCGAGGCGTTCGTGCTGGCGGAGAAGTTGGGCCTCGACCTGCAGAAATTCTACGACATCGCTTCGGTCTCGTCGGGGCAGAGCTGGTCGATGACCTCCTATTGCCCGGTGCCCGGCGTGGGTCCCGAAACGCCTGCGGACCGCGACTATCAGGGCGGATTCGCCGCGGCGCTGATGCTCAAGGACCTGCGGTTGGCGATGGAGGCCGCGGCGAGCGCGGGGGCGGATGTCCCGATGGGATCGCGGGCGGCGGAGCTGTATCAGAACTTTGTCGATGCCGGCGGCGGAGCGACCGATTTTTCGGGGATCATCCGCACACTGAGACGTTCGGCCTGATCTCGCTCCGCCAGGCGTTCAGTGCTGCAAAAACGATTCGATCCAGGGAGTCACGTTCGAGATGCGCGAGTAGACGCCGTATTTCAGGCGGCGCCCACACCCTTCACCGAAGCTCACGACTCCAATTAGCTGCGGCGTACCGGTCGTCCACGAAGTCAGCGGACCTCCGCTGTCGCCTTGGCATGAATCCAGCGCACCTTCGCGCTCGCCGGCACAAAGCATGCGCGGTGTAACGCTGCCAGCATAGCTCTCTTTCAAGTTACAGGTGTCATTGTCGACGATGTGCGTTTCCACGCCCATCAGCCTAGGCGAGCCTTGGGCACCTTCTGTCAGCGCACCCCACCCGGTTACCCATACGCGGGTCCCCGCGGCCGGTGAATCACGGCCGAGTGCGACCGGGTGGCCCGCCGTCGAGTCTCCCGCAAGCTTCAGGATGGCGAAATCATAGTCCTGGCTATTGCTGTCCCACTGGGGATGAACGTAAATCGCCTGGACTTTCAGCCGCTCTCCGCGTTCGGGGTAAAGCGCCGTCCCCGCCACGATCTCGACGTTGGCGGCATCGCCATTGACGATGCTGTTGTCGATGCAATGCGCAGCAGTGATAACGACGTTCGGCGCGATCAGCGAACCGCCGCAAAACTGGTAGCGTAAGACCGTGCCGCCCTCGATCAATGCAACCTGCCACGGATGGTCTTGAATCCGTACCGTCTTGCCGCCGATGATACGCGGGTCGATACGTACCGCCAGGAGCGCATCGGCGCGCTCTTCCACAGGCAAACCGCGGATTACCTTGGTGAAGGCTTCCAACTCCTGGAGCGTGTCGATGTGTGCGTCCGGAACTGCGACCAGCAACTTTTCGGAGGTAGGGTCGGTCTGGGCGAGGGCCGCCGAAGGCAGCAGTGCGGCAAGTGCCAACGGGATGCATATATTGCGCATGACGATCTCCTCGATTTCCGCCGAGCCGGTGAACCGTGCGACGATGACTCGGTAGCGAAATAGGCTGCTCCGGAGAGAAGGCGCGTGACGGCCATCACGGAGCGTTAACCTTCCGTTCGCCTTCTGCCTGCATCCTGCGGCGAGAGGTACTTTGATGCGCCGTTTCGCCCCCCTGCTCGCCCTTGCGCTGACGGCCGCCGCGCCGGCTGCGCCCTTCACCATCGCCGAGACGGGCGAGGGTTTCGCCACGCTCGACCAGGCGGTGCGCGCTGCGGGCGACCGCCGCGCCACCATCCTGATCGCGCCGGGCACCTATCGCGAATGCGCGGTGCAGACCGAGGGCGTGCTGACCTTCAAGGCGGTCGAGGCGGGCAGCGCAATATTCGAAGTCGAGGTGTGCGAGGACAAGGCCGCCCTCGTGCTGCGCGGGCGCGGGTCGACCGTCGATGGGCTGGTGTTCCGCGGGTACAGCGTCAACGACGGCAATGGCGCGGGCATCCGCACCGAGACCGGCGATCTGACCGTGGTCAATTCGATGTTTCTCGACAGCCAGGAGGGCATCCTCGGCGGCAGTCCAGACGGGCAGAAGATCGTCATCGACCGCTCGACCTTCTCGGGGCTTGGCCAATGCGACCAGGCGGTCAATTGCAGCCACGCGCTCTACCTGATCAACAAGGGATCGGTGACGATCACCCGCTCGCGCTTCGAGCGCGGGACGGGCGGGCATTACGTCAAATTACGCACGCCGAACGTCGAGATTCTCGATTCGAGCTTCGACGACAGCGCGGGCAACAACACCAATTACATGATCGACCTGTCCGAAGGCGGCACCGGCCTGATCGCGCGCAACGTGTTCGTGCAGGGCGCGCACAAGGAGAATGGATCGGGCCTGATCGTGGTCGCGGCGGAGGGGAAGACCTATTCCTCCGTAGGGCTGCGGGTGGAGGATAACGAGGCCAGCATGGCGCCAGGGGCGGGGGGCAACCCGGCGTTCGTGGCCGACCTCAGCCATCAGGCGCTGCGCGTGGGCACCAACCGGCTCACGGGGATGCGTCTGTTCGAGACGCGGTGAGATCTAGCTAAGCCGTGCTCCTGCGAAGGCAGGAGCGTTGGCCGGTTGGTCCTCGCTCGCCAACGCTCCTGCCTTCGCAGGAGCACGGCATTCGTTACTTGCAGCTATCCCCCGGCCCCGCATCCAGATCCAAACACCGCCCGTCGATCTCCACAGGCACCGGCACATGGATCAACGCCGCCAGCGTCGGCGCGATATCGACCGTCTCGATCGACAGCGGATGCTCGAAGCCGGTCATTCCCTTGCGCCAGAACAGCACCGGGACGCGGCGGTCGTAATCCCAGAAGCTGCCGTGGGTCGCGACCGCGCCGGCCGGGACGGCAATCGGGGTGATCCGCGGCTTGAGCGCTACCACGAAATCGCCCGAGCGCGAGGGTTCGTAGGATGCGCGGGCGCGCTCCAGCAAGGACCAGGTCTCGGGCGGACCCTCGGGCGAGGGCGTCGCGGCGATCTGCGCGCGGGTGAAGACCGCCTGCACCTGCGGGTGCGCCGTATAGAGCCGGATCGCCTCGGCCTGCACCGCGGCGCGCTGTTTCTTGGTCAGCGTCGGGCCGATATAGACATCGCCAAACGATCCGCCAGTGAGCGGCTGTGCCGGCAATTTAAGCGTTGCCTGCACCGCCTTGCCGATGAAGGTAGCGTTGAGATTGGCATCGACCCGCGCGGCCTCGGGCGTGGCATGCTCGCGGTTGCGCTCGGGCAGGTCATGGCCGCCATGATCGGCGGTCAGCACCACGGCGTAATCGACGCCGGTGCGGTCGAGCACCGCGAACAATTTGCCGAGCGTCTGGTCGAGCGCGAGCAATTGGATGCACATCTCGCTGCCTTCGGTGCCCTTGGTATGGCCGACATAATCGGTAGCCGAGGCGCCGACGATCAGCAGGTCGGTCGCCGCGCCCTGGCCCAGCTTCATGTCGGTGGCGATGCTGGCGGCGAGGGTGACGATCGCATCGTCGAATTCGGGCGACGCCTTGAACTTGCCCGTCTCGCCCGCCGCGCGCGCGAAGCGGCCCGAGCCGACGGTGGTGGAGCCGACCGGAATCGCCCGGTCGCGCGGCTTGCAGAAATCGGGGAGCGCCATCGCCGGCTGCGCGGCGGCAAGATGCTCGGTCACCAGCGCGTTCATTTGCGTGACCTGCGCGGGCATCCCTCGGCCCGCATAGGATACGAACGCCTTGGCCTTGTCCCACCAATACCAGAGTTGATCGACCTTGTGCCCGCCCATCATCACCGCGGCGCGATCCTTGCCGGCTACCGAGACGACACGGCTGGCGGGGTTCGCGGCCTTCATCCACTCGCCGAGCGTCGGCACCTTCAGATGCTTGTCGGAGACGGTGTAGTTGCCCGACGTGCTGCCCGGGACGCTTTCGTCCTCGGCGCAATAGACGGTCTTGTCCTCGCGCGGCGCGGCGAAATCGGTCCAGTCGTTGGCGATGATGCCGGTGCGCGCGGGGCGAGCGCCGGTGAGGATGGTCGAATGGCCGGGGCAGGTCTCGGTCGCGGCATGGCTCTGATAGGCCGAGGGAAAGACCGCGCCGCTCGCCAGCCGCGCCAGGCCGCCGGTGAATTGCGCGCGATATTCGGCGAACAGGTCGGCGGAGAATTGATCGACCGAGATCACGACCAGCAATTTGGGTGCCGGGGCTGGCGGGGCATCCTGCGCGGCGGCGGGAAGGGCGACGAACAATGCGATCGCGGCTGCGATCGGGAAAACGAATTTCATGCCACCTCCGGCGTGGTCAAACCCTAGGTCGCGCTGCTATCGGGGATCAGTTGAGCGAGGGCAAGGACGGCTGATGCGGCTTTGGTGTTTCGGGTTGATGACGCTGCTGATCGCCTTCGCCGCGCCCGCCGCGGCGCAGGGCTTACCGCCGGGTCCGCACGTCAAGATCAAACTGGTCGCCGAGACCGAAACGCCGGCGGCGAACGGCGAAGTGACGCTGGCCTTGGTCTCGACCCCCGAACCCGGCTGGCATGCCTATTGGCAGAATCCGGGCGATGCCGGGCTGCCGATCAAGGCCAATTGGTCGCTGCCCTATCCGGTTACCGCGGGGCCGCTGGAATATCCGATCCCCGGGCGGCTGACGATCGCTGGGCTGATGAACTATGTGTTCGAGGGGCCGTTCGTGCCGCTCGTCCGGCTGCGCGTGGGGGGCGAGCATGCGGCGGGGTACAAGCTCCCGGTCAAGCTGCACCTGCAATATCTGGTATGCACCGATGCGGTGTGCGTGCCCGAGCAGGCCGATCTGGCGACCACGCTGACGATCGGCGACGGGGCGGTAAGCCCTGAGCGACGCGTCCAATTCGACGGCTGGCGGGCGAAGTTGCCCAAGCCGCTCAGCGGGGGCGGCACCTATCAGGTGACCGGCGGCGCGCTGCGGATCGCGGTGCCGTTTCCTGCGGGCGCGGCGGCGAGCCAGGTGTATTTTTATCCGGCGACGCTCGATGCCGTGGACTATGCCGCACCCCAGACGGTGACGCGCGACAGTGACCGGCTGGTGATCGAGACCAAGGCCAAGTCCCCCAGCGGCGCGATCGATGGCGTGCTGGCGGTGCGCGCGGATCAGGGGTTCGCGGTTCGGCTGACGGCGGGGCAAGTCGCGCCCGCGCCAGCCTCCGCCGATATCGGGGTCAGCGCGCCCGCTGCCGCGTCGTCGTCCCAAGCACCCGCGCAAGGACTTCTGCTGACCGCGCTGATCGCCTTCGCCGGCGCCGTGCTGGGGGGTATCATCCTCAACATCATGCCATGCGTGTTTCCGATCCTCAGCCTCAAGGCGCTCAGCCTCGCCAAGGCCAACGACGAGGGCAATCCGCGCGGCGAGGCCTTGGCCTATGCCGCGGGCGTAATCGCCGTATGCCTCGCGCTCGGTGGTACGATGCTGGCGCTGCGGGCGGCGGGGGCGTCGGTCGGCTGGGCGTTCCAGCTGCAAAACCCGAAAGTCATATTGTTCCTGCTGCTGCTGGTCGTCGGTATAGCGCTCAACCTTGCCGGGCTGTTCGAATTGTCGGCGCCGGGCTTCGTCAACCGCGCCGGCGCCAAGGGCACGAGCGGGGCGTTCGCCACCGGCGCGCTCGCGGCGTTCATTGCCACGCCGTGCACCGGACCGTTCATGGGCGCAGCGCTGGGGGCGACCTTGGTGCTGCCGTGGCCGGCTGCGCTGGCGGTGTTCGGCGGGCTGGGGCTGGGGATCGCGCTGCCGTTCCTGCTGCTCGGCTTCGTGCCGGCACTCCGCCGCGCCTTGCCCAGGCCGGGGGCGTGGATGGAGACGCTGCGCCACATCCTGTCGGTGCCGATGTTCCTTACCGCGATCGCGCTCGCCTGGGTGCTGGGCAAGGAAGCCGGGACCGACGGCATGGCGATCGGCCTGATCGCCGCTTTACTTGCCGGGCTGGGGCTGTGGTGGACTGGCCGCCGCCAGATCGCGGGCAAGAGCGCATGGCTGGTGCCGCTGCCGCTCCTGCTGCTCGCGCTCGCCACCATCGCGCTGATTCACCCCGCGCCCGCCACCGCCGAGGCCAAGGCCATCCCCGGCGCCGAGCCGTTCGGCGAAGCCCGCCTCGCCGCGCTGACTGCGGAGGGCCGCCCGGTCTTCGCTTATTTTACCGCCGACTGGTGCCTGACCTGCAAGGTCAACGAAAAGGGCGTGATCGAGACCGACGCGGTCGCCAGGGCGCTGGCCGACAACAAGGTCGCGGTGCTGGTCGGCGACTGGACCAACGGCGATCCCGCGCTCGGCCGCTTCATCCAGCAGCGCAACCGCGACGGGGTGCCGCTTTACCTCTGGTACAAGCCCGGCTCGGCGCAACCGGAGGTGCTGCCGCAGATACTGACGCAGGCGATGCTGCGGGAATTGGCCGCCGCGCGCTGATACGCACAGAAACCACCCCTTGTGCGACGCAACAAAGCGTTGCAGCATGGAACCCGCAGGCATTTAAATACTTTGAGGGCGAATGGCGGCACGCGGGGCGTTCGATGAAATCTGGGGACATGGCGGGCCGGCGAAGCCGCGCGCCGAGTTCGCATCGCTGTCGCAATGGGTCGCCGAGACGCCGGCCGCCGAATTGCAGCGCCGCCAGCAATCCGCCGAAACCACCTTCCGCCAGCTTGGCATCACCTTCGCGGTCTATGGCGAGAATGACGCTGCCGAGCGCATCATCCCGTTCGATATCGTCCCCCGCGTGTTCCTGGCCGGCGAATGGGCGCGGCTGAGCGCGGGGCTGGTCCAGCGCGTGCAGGCGCTCAATGCGTTCCTGGAAGACATTTACGGCGAGCGGCGCATCCTCAAGGAAGGGCTGATCCCGCCCGAACTGGTGCTGATGAACGAGCAATTCCGCCCCGAAGTCGCCGGCATCCGCCCGCCGCATGGCATCTGGGCGCATATCTGCGGGATTGATCTGGTGCGCACCGGCCCCGACGAATTCTTCGTGCTGGAGGATAATGCCCGGACCCCGTCGGGCGTGTCCTACATGCTCGAAAACCGAGAGGCGATGATCCGGCTGTGCCCCGAATTGTTCCGCGATTTCCGCGTGGCGCCGGTGGACTCCTATCCCGACATGCTGCTCCAGACGATGCGATCGGTGTCGCCCGCCGGCGGCAAGGGCGAGCCGGTATGCGTGGTGCTGACCCCCGGCCACTTCAACTCGGCCTATTACGAGCACAGCTTCCTCGCCGATTCGATGGGCGTGCCTTTGGTCGAGGCGGCCGATCTGGTGGTCGACGACGATCTGGTGTGGGTGCAGACGATCGCCGGGCGGGTGAAGGTCGACGTCATCTATCGCCGGATCGACGACGATTATCTCGATCCGCTCGCCTTCCGCCCCGATTCGATGCTGGGGGTGCCGGGGCTGATCGCGGCGTATCGCGCGGGCAATGTCGCGATCCTCAACGCGCCGGGCAACGGCATCGCCGACGACAAGGCGATCTATTCGTACATGCCCGAGATCGTCCGCTTCTATTCGGGCGGCGAGGCCAAATTGCCCAACGTCGAGACCTATCGCTGCCGCGAGCCGCAGGCGCTCCAATACGTCCTCGATAATTTGCCCGACCTAGTGGTGAAATTGGTCGACGGATCGGGCGGCTATGGCATGCTCGTCGGGCCGACCGCGGCCAAGGCCCAGATCGAGGAATTCCGCGCCGCGCTGATCGCCGAGCCGCACCGCTATATCGCCCAGCCGACGCTGGCGCTCTCGACAGTACCGACGATGTGCGAGGCGGGCCTCGCCCCGCGCCACGTCGACTTCCGGCCGTTCGTCCTGACGGGGAGCGACGAGATTCGTGTCGTCCCCGGCGGGCTGACGCGGGTGGCGCTCAAGGAAGGCTCGCTGGTAGTGAATTCCAGCCAGGGCGGGGGGACGAAGGACAGCTTCGTTTTGCTCGACGACGACGCTTCGTCATTGCCGAGTCAATCGCAGATCCAATCACAGTCGCAGGGGCAGGCATGATGCTGATGCTCTCGCGCACCGCCGCCGCGCTCTACTGGCTGGGTCGCTATCTCGAGCGCGCCGATTTCATCGCACGGCTGGTCGAGGCCACCGTCCGGCTCGACGCGCTCTCCGCGCGCCCCGCGGGCGAAGCGGCGTGGCAGAGCGCGCTCGCGGTCAGCTACACCGACGAAACCTTCGCCGAGACCGGCAAGCCCGCCACGCTCGGCAACGTGGCGCGCTTCCTGACGATCGACGCCAGCCACCGCGGGTCGATCGTCCGCTGTCTCGACAATGCCCGCAACAATGCCCGTGCCGTCCGCACCGCGCTGACCCGCGAGGCCTGGACCGCGATCAACCGCGCCTGGCTGCTGTTCCAGAACCGCGCCTCGACCGGCGGCGCCACCACCACGCTCAGCCTGGTCGAGGGCGTCAAGGCCGAGATGCGCGGGTTCGAAGGCGCGATCCACCGCATGCTGCGCAACGAGGCGACCCTGCTGATCCAGCTCGGCGCCGCGGTCGAGCGCGCCGACAACACCGCACGATTGCTCGACGTCAAATACCATATCCTGCTGCCAGAGGGCGAGCGTGTCGGCGGCGCGGTCGACCGCGATCAGTGGACGACGATCCTCCAGACCGTCTCGGCGGTGACCGCCTATCGCTGGCTGTACAGCGACGGGCTCAAGCCGCGCAACGTCATCGACCTGCTGATCAGCCGCTCCGAGTTGCCGCCCTCGCTCGCCGCCTGCGTCGAGGAAGTCGTCGATCTGCTCAGCCAGCTCGCCAAGCGCACTGGTCTGCAGGGCGAGGC
>Ga0247811_1000023_pt1 | contig 73334 bp, 77 predicted proteins | sample UWRJL134311R1_FD_189018 | JGI IMG/M metagenome (GOLD analysis project Ga0247811, IMG submission 189018) | Plant litter microbial communities from Arlington Agricultural Research Station in Wisconsin, United States - UWRJ-L134-311R-1 | ecosystem: Environmental > Terrestrial > Plant litter >...
CCAGATCCAATCGCGCCACCCAGAAAGCCGACCCAGGCTGCTTCGAACTTGAACAGGCGCCCCACGTCACGACCACTCATCCCCAGGGCTTTCATCAGGCCAATTTGCTGCGTGCGCTCTAGGACGCTAATGTACTGCGTGTTAATAATGCCGAAGACTGATGTCAGGACTGCGAGTGCGCCGAAGCCAAGCAGAATACCGAGCAGCACGTTGATAAACGTATTGACCGTTCCTAGGACGTCTGCTGCAGTTTGAGCATCATAGCCCTTTCCGTTCAAGACATTCTTGATTGATTCAGCCTGGCTGGCATCCTCTACACGTACAGATGCGAGCACAAACTTGCCGTAGACAGCGGTACCTTCGTTCACGTAGGTGTAAATGTTCTTAGCTTCTGCGCTCGAAATCAACATCGTGCCCTGTGAACGGAATGCTAATCCAGATGCGTTGCTGACGCCCTTGACGGTGTAGACGAAGTCTTGCGTTTCAGGCGTGGGTGCAAAGCTAGTTGAAAGCTTCGTCGCATTGACGATAACTTTCTTTCCCACTGCGTCAGCTGGTGTCTTAAAGCCAAGGATATCCGCGTAGTCTTCTGTCAAAATAATTTCATTCGTCTTCAGGTCGCCTTCAACTGATCCCGCCGCGTATTCGAGCGTGACACTTGGGCTAAATGTGCTGAGTTGTGCAACGTACTTCTTTTGTCCTTCGGTCGTAATGTAATTTACCGTTGGCGCGTAGTTTGGTGTCACGCTTTCAACGCCGTCGATCTTCAAGATATCATCAATGTCTTTGTTCGAGATCGTTGGGAAGCTGCCGCCGAATGCATCAGTCGTACCAGCGCCATCTACCGAGTATTCTTGAATTGAAGACGTAACGGGCACTTTCTTGGTCAGCGAAATTTCTTTCACGTCAGTATTCGCCTTCACGATGGCGTCCGTATAGTCGCGGCCACCTTGTCCCCCCGCCAGGCTGAGGGTAATTGTAAATGCGCCCACACCAATAGCAAGACTGGTTAAGAGGGTTCGGGCTTTTGCTTGGCGCAAGCTACGACCAGCGCGGCGAATTGTATCGGTTATTTTCATGCTTCGTCCTCTTCTTGCTCAAGTTCTGAATCATCGTCCTGTGTGACTGCTTGCTCTAATCCGTAGATTGCCTGTACTTTGCCGTCGACAATTTCAATACGCGCGCTACATTTTTCAGCCAACTCGACGTCGTGTGTCACAATAATCAGCGTCGCATTATTATCCTTCGAATAGTTAAACAAGAAGTCCTCAACAACAGAACCCGTCGTACTATCGAGGTTACCTGTCGGCTCATCGGCGAATAAAATCTTTGGTTCGTTGACAATTGCGCGCGCAATCGCGAGGCGCTGCTTTTGGCCACCAGATAGTGTTGCGGCTTTCTTGCGCATTTTGTCAGACAGTTCAACCGCAGCGAGAGCTGCTTCTACTTTCGCGCGACGCTGGCCACGAGGGACTTGTGCGATTTCTAACGGCAGCACCACGTTGTCGTAACAGGTTTCGTTCGGCTGGATAAAGAAGCTTTGGAAGATAAAACTCATCTTAGATGCACGAAAGGCGTCGATCTTGCGCTGCTTCAGCGTCAGGATGTTCTCGCCGTCGATAATCACTTCGCCGATTTCTGGGCGATCAAGACCGCTCATCGCGTGCATTAAGGTTGACTTGCCACTCCCCGACTTTCCGATGATGGCAACTGTAGTGCCTTCCGGAATTGTAAAAGTGACGTTATCGAGCGCAAGAAAAGCGTTCTGCTTTTTCCCATACGTCTTCGTTATCCCTTTAACCTCAATCATTATCTCCAGTATACCAAGAATTAAAACTAATAGTTGGCAATCACCGCGAATTCACAGATACTTTCGTCGGTTCCACTCACCACCGCCATATAAAATAACTGACAGTTTCTTGTATCTTCCGTAACTCGCTGACGCTCAGACATACTCAGATAGCAATGAAACTTGCCAGGTTATTTTATTGGGATGGATCGTATACCGACTCGAGTATCTGTGAATTCGCGTCGGTTGCGACTAATTAGTCAAATTTTATTTCTGGATAAATCGCTTTAGTTACTTCGTCATATTCGTGACGTAACTGGGGAAAAGGAACGCCTTCGCGTGCAGTGACACCTTCAAAGATCCAGAAGACGCGTTCGCTGAAGCCCCATCCGACTGCGGGTGGCATGCCATATTCCAGCATTTCGACGTAGTCGATGTCCAGCATCATCGCTTCGTCGTCACCAGCTTCGCGCATGCCTTGTTGTTCAACGAAACGGTTTAGTTGATCGACGGGGTCGTTTAGCTCAGAGAAACCATTCCCAAGTTCGCTGCCGGCAATGACCGGTTGGAAGCGTTGGACAGTACGTTCGTCGTGTGGATTCGTCTTTGATAATGGGCTAATAAAGGTTGGTGTGTTGATTAACCAGACAGGTCCGGCAACATCTTTACGGATGTTCTTCCACAGCTTGTCGATACCGCGAGCACGGTTTTCGGTCTGTTCAACTTCGAGCTTGTTGTCCACAAGGGCTTTCTTGACGTCATCAAGTGATGATTCGAATACATCGATACCATAGCGTTCTTTAATCACGGTTGCGTAATCCCAGATCTCCCAGTCACCTTCCATGTTCACATCGAACTCACGAAGCTTGAACTGCAATGTGCCGAATGTCTTTTGCAGCACGTCTTTATACATGTTTTCCATGAACTTCATGCCGTCTTGCCAGTTGGCGTAGGCCCAATACCACTCCATCGCAACGTGCTCTGGAAGGTGTTCATCGCTATAATTTTCATTGCGGAAACGCGCACCGATGTCATAGACTTTTTCGAAGCCAGCACCGATCAGGCGCTTCAATGGCAGTTCGTGACTAATACGCAGGAAGAAATCTTGGTCGAGTGCATCCATGTGCGTCACAAACGGCGTTGCATCGGCACCACCAGTGGTGTGCTCAAGGACAGGAATATTTACTTCAAGGAAACCGTTATCGTTCAAGTAATCGCGGGTTGCTTGCCAGAACTTGCTGCGGCGTACGAAACGCTGACGGACGTCTTCGTTGACGTTCATGTCGATGTAGCGGCGGCGCATGCGCTCTTCTTTGTTTGTGAAGCCTTCTTGTACAGATGGCATTGGGCGAAGAGCCTTGGTCAGCAGACGAAGTTCTTTAACGAAGATCGATACTTCACCGGTTTTGCTTTTACCAACGAAGCCAGTAGCTTCCAGGAAGTCCCCGGTATCAAGCAGCGGCAGGTCTTCGATACCAAGGCGGCTTGAGGCAACATCGCGCGGCTCAACGTCAGCTTCGTTCAGGTACAGCTGCACTTGCCCGCTCTGGTCTTTGATGACGACGAAGGCGAGCTTGCCGAATTTGCGGATTGCAACGATGCGACCAGCGACCGTCACCGATTCATTTTCAAGTGTGTCAAAATCAGCAATCACTACGCCCGCGTTGTGGGTGCGGTGGGATTCTGCAGGGTACGGATTAAAGCCGAGGTCTCGGAGGTCTTGGAGCTTGCGGAGGCGCTCGTCGCGGAAGTCTTTCAATGTAGCCATATCCGTTAAAGTATATCATATCCTTTTACTTCTGGCTCCTCTTGAGCCCACTCAAAAACACTGCATAAACGCTTCGATCAAGCGTTCGCGGTCTTTTTCTGGCATTGGATCATTTTTGTAGGTGCCGGGAAGTTCCGGTAACGTGACTGGTTTACCCCATTGGTCGGTTTTGTTGCGGCCATAGATGTGGATATGGAAGAACGGCGAGGCGCCAGGTAGCAGGCCCCAGTTGCCATTGGCTTGAAGGTTGAACCATGGGGCGATATCAAGAGTCTCCATGATCCCACAGGCCTCGGCGGCGATTTTGAAGACGCTGGCAGAGACCGCAGGATCTTCCCAGGCGGTCGCATACTCACGCTGAGTTGTAACGATCAAGTGCATCCCCTCTTCGTATGCAATGTGCGGATTAAAAGGAGTTTTAATAATAAAATCATCATTTTGCCACAGTACGAAGTTGTTGCCTATCATCCTGCAAGTATACCAGAGGATCTCGCACGCGTTTTTGCCTATATGCGCAGAATTTCACCGGACGCACGATACATCGCGTCATCGTGCAGCTGTTGGTATGCAGCAGCTGCTTCCGGGATAGTAACCTTTAGCTCCCACTCACCCCCAAGTTTACGTGCGTTTTCACGCATAATTTCTTCAAACGGCTTATCTGGGTTTTCCTGCCAGTACAGACTGATCCATGGACCTATCAGGTGTGAGCAAGCGTCTGCGCTCGATACGATACGTATCTCAATACTCTCATGCTCTAAATGGTCCTTCTTATCGAACAGTTTCACGCTTTCCGCCACGGTGGTTGCAAACGCCTCATCGAAGCCCAGCTCTATCATCACACGTCGCCCCTCTTCAATGTGCCTATGGTCATATTGAGTGTCATAGTCGACGATCTTGCCATAATCATGCATCCAGCCCAGTGCGATCAACGTCGCTTCATCCGCCTCTGGATAATATTTCATCATGTCACGCGTCAACATCTCCACAATCTCCAGGTGCCACTTCACAAACCATTTATGATGCACAAAGTTTGGATTCCCTGCCTTCTCGGTGACAAACGCCTTCAGTTGATCAAGTAATTCATTCATAGTGACATCATAGCAATAAACTATCAGTCAGCAAACCGGCGAGGCGGAAGCCTTTGAGTGAACCTGGGAGAAAACCGAATACCTTCTGTCGCAGGTTTCTATGCCTATTCGAGTATGTTTGAACGTTAGTGAGTTACGGAGAATACAAGAAAACACGACAGAAGGTATGTCGTGTTTTCGAGTGGGTTTGCGAGAAGGCTTCCGTCTCGCTGATTTGCTACAGACTAGTTAATTTCTGCAATTTTGTAAGTAACATCACCTTTAGGTGTGCTGATCTTGGCGTCATCGCCAACCTTGCGTCCGAAAAGCGCGAGGCCAATTGGTGATTCGTTGCTGATCTTACCCTCTAGTGGGTTCGCTTCAACAGGACCAACGATAGTGTAAGTCACTGTTTTGTTGCCGATCTTTAGATCAACTTTGCTGCCGAGGCCGATAAGGGCTTTTGGACCGCTCTTGATGATGTCTGCATTGCCGAGGATATCTTCGATCTCAGCGATGCGTGTCTCGAGGAGGCCTTGGTCTTCACGAGCTGAATCGTATTCAGCGTTTTCGCTGAGGTCGCCAAAGTCACGTGCGTTCGCAATCTTCTCGGCAACTTCGCCGCGACGGTTCTTTAGGGTCGAAAGCTCTAGCTCTAGCTCTTTCTTTCCTTCGGGTGTGATTTGGTAGTGTTTTTTCATAAAAATTTCGTATTTTCTTTCTGATAAAGGCTTAAAGGGTAAAACTCTTTTTTTCAAAGCGCCCTACACCACATATAGCGTAGGACGCCTGCTTTGCATCTCTATTTAGCTTAGTTTAGCAAGCAGCTCATCACCTGTCAATAGCTCTGATTCGCCGCTTGTTCGGGGAGTGAATTCAAACTTTTGGTCAGCGATGAGGCGCGGGCTGACAGTGACACGATATGGGATACCCAACAGTTCAGCGTCAGCGAATTTCGCACCTGGTCGTTCATCGCGATCGTCGTACAGGACGTCGATACCTTTTGAAGTCAATTCATTATACAGCGCATCCGCCTCTGTGGCAACATCTCCAATACTGACGAGGTAGACTTTGAACGGCGCAATGTTCTCGGGCCAAACGAGCCCTTTGTCGTCGGCGAAGTGTTCGGCGATTAGCCCCATCAGGCGGCTTGGACCGATACCGTAGCTTCCCATGATGACTGGCTTTGATTCGCCATTCTCATCTGTGAAGTTTAGCTCAAGCGGTTCACTGTACTTTGTGCCGAGCGTGAAGATGTTCCCCACTTCAACAGCCTTGTGTTCAGTTAGCTCGTCTTTTGTAACGCCCAGCATCTCAAGTACTTCGTCGTTATAGACCTCTTCGTTAATCGAGATACCTTTTTCTTTGTTCACGTAGATGATGTCTTCGCCAACTGGGCTGAGCGTCTGGTATTCATGACTAAACTTCGCAAAGCTCCCACCACTTGCGAAGGTGCGGAAGGTAATCTCACCAATGCCAAGGCGGTCAAAGACGCGTGCGTAGGCATCGCTGACGGCGCCGTCATAGAACGCATCGTGCTCTTCTTGCGTACGACTGAAGCTGTACAGATCCTTCATCCAGAACTCGCGGCCGCGCATCAGTCCACTTTTGGAACGTAGCTCGTTACGGAATTTAATCTGAAATTGGTACGGATAGATTGGCAGATCTTTATAGCTTTGGATAAAACTTTTCATCAGCTTCGTCAGTGGCTCTTCGTGTGTTGGTGCCAGGCCAAGTTCGATACCACTCGCCAGCTTGGTCTTGAACCAGACGTCCAGGACTTCGTCGTCCCAGCGGCCAGAAGCTTGCCAGACTTCGCTGTTTTGCAACGCAGTCATGCTGATTTCTGTTCCACCGATGCTATTCATCTCTTCACGGATAATGCCGATGATTTTGTCCAGGACCCGTTTACCCAGCGGTAGGTACGTATAAACTCCGGCCAATTCTTTATTGATATAGCCGCCACGTATTAATAATTGCGCATTCTTCGCGATTTCATCCGCTGGTGCGTCTTTGCTGGTTTTGGTGAATAATTGAGTTGTTCGCATAATTTATCCTCCTAGTGTAGGGAAAAGTAACGGATTAATAAAGAGCAAATAGAACGCCAGACCATTCTTTAGCATGTGCAGCAAGATCGACGGCCATACACTGTTCGTCTTGACGCGCAGTACACACAGGACGATGCTGAGTGCAAAAACATCCACGCCGACGTTAAAGTTAAAGTGCACAACGGCGAATACGATACTGGTCAGCAGGATCGAAATCCACAGCGAAACGTTCTTGCGCAGCTTACCCAGCAGGTACCCGCGGAACAATACTTCCTCTGCAACAGGGGCCAGAATAACCAATGTGACGAATGCCAACAGGTACTCGTAGTTGTGTGATAGATTCGCAAATCCCACATCCTGTACAGATACTTTCTGATAGAACGGCGTCAGCATACCGATTGCGGTCACAATGTATGACAACAGCACGTACGCAACGAAGCCGATCGGCGCCCAGAGCATGTGCGATAGTTGCAGCGGTACACTCAGCCCTAATTCTTTCGCAGTTGTAGGATATTTCTTCACCCACCACGGCACACCGATTACGATCGTCAATGTAATGATGTAGATAATCGCCGAGATGACCGCATCCAGCACCGATTCATTTATACCCTGGAATGTCACGCCTAGGTGGCGCAGCAACATAATACCCAGTGCGATCAGTACTTGCGCCAACACTAACCCAGCAATGACCCACAGTGGCAACGCGATGCCCTTCCACGACTTGCCACCCTTAGGGCTGGCCGTTAGTTTATCGGAATAGTTTTGTGACATCGCCGATTGTGATCACTACGATTAATGCCATTAATATCAAGAAACCGGTACCTTGAATCTTCTCTTCGCGAGCTTTTGTCAGTGGCTTCTTAAGGACACGGAAAAGTGCCGTTACGAACCAACGACCACCGTCTAGCGACGGAATCGGCAATGTATTCATGACTGCCAGCGTCAGCGAGATAATGCCAGCCAGGAACAGCACTTGTGTCGGGCCAGCTTTGCCAGCTTCTGGGAAGATCGTGCCGAGGATACCGATTGGGCCCGCGACGCTATCACCAGCCTTTTGAACATTCGCACTCGCCTCTTTGCGTGTTTCGGGGTTAGGGCTCAGCTGCAGCACTAATCCACCAAAGAAATTGCTCACAAGTTCGCCGAGTCCCTGTAGCGTCACCCAGGTAAACTGTCCCGTAGTAGCGATACCAACGATAGGCGCAGACCAGGTAGCGCGAATCGCTTGGCGCTGCGACAGTGTTGATCCGAAGATCGCTGTGTTCGAGTCACGCAGCGCTACAACAGCAGTTGCCTTTTTACCGTCACGTTCGTATTCAATAGGCACCGTTTTGCCTTTATTCTCTTTTGTCAGCGCGATGAATTCTTCAACGTTGTCGACAGGCTCACCGGCTAAAGCTACAACTGTGTCACCATCTTTCAAGCCAGCTTTTGCTGCAGGATAATCTTTTACTAGTGTCGAAAGCTGGACTGGCGCAGCAACCTGGTGCGAGTCAGCCGGAACAACGAATTGATTCGGGATAATTTTCGGCAGACCAAATAACGCCAAGATCGTAAAGATAAGGGCCGCAATGATCCAGTTAGTTAATACACCAGCAAGCAGGATCTTGGTCTTCTGCCAAAATGTCGCTGCACCGTAGTCGCCTTTTTTGTTAGCAGCGTCGTGCTCCCCTTGTAGCTTGACGAAGCCACCCAGCGGTAACCAGTTCAGGCTGAACAGCACTCCGTTTTTTAGCTTCTTGCCCCAAGCCCGTGGCGGGAAGCCAATCCCAAACTCTTCAACGACAACGCCGTAGCGACGCGCAGCAACTGCGTGCCCTAGTTCATGTAGTGCCACCAGGACAACAAGAACGATGATCCCAATAATAATGCCGATAATAAGATCCATGTGCCCTCCAGTTACTTTCCGAAGCGTCGTTGTCGACGCGAATATTCTTTTATTATAGTCGTGACGTCATCTTTTGTCATATCAGGCCAGTTCTGATCCAGGAAGATGAATTCGCTATAAGCAGCGCGCCACAGCATAAAGTTACTCAATCGCATTTCACCGCTGGTTCGAACGATGACGTCGATCGGTGGGATGTCTGGCTCATACAGGTTTGCAGCAATCATTTCCGTCGTCACATCATCGGCACTGACGCCGGATTGAACAATTTTTTTGACCGCATCGGTGATCTCTTGCTGTCCGCCGTAGTTAAAACAGAGTGCGAAGGTGCCGCCAGTGTTCGTCGACGTTGCCTCTTCGGCGTGTTCCATCTCGCGCACAATCTTTGGGTCGACGCCTACACGTGACCCAATGATGCGCAGTTTGACGTTGTATTGGTTAAAAATACCGATGTCACTGCGTAGGATTTTTAACGTCAGGCCCATCAGGCGCTTCACTTCATCCGCGCTCCGCTTCCAGTTTTCGGTTGAGAACACGTAGGCAGACATGTACTCTGCCCCAGCCTCTAGTGTTGCAATACCAACATCCTTCAACGCGTTATAGCCCGCAAGGTGTCCCTCATAGGTAGGAAGCCCGTGCGTTTTTGCCCAACGACGGTTGCCATCGACGATATACCCGACATGACGAGGAATAGCTGGCGTATCAGCATCCGACATTACAGTGTGAGAATTTCCTTCTCTTTTTCTTTGAATGCAACGTCGAGCTTGCTGTTATTAGCAGCAACAGCTGCATCAATTGTTTTCTCGATGCCTTTGAGGTCATCTTCAGACAGTTCTTTGGCGTCTTTCTTGCGCTTCGCCTCTTTTAAGGCATCCTGGCGGACGTTGCGCATCGCGATGCGAGCTTCTTCAACCTTTTCGCTTGTCTGCTTGACCAGCAGCTTACGGCGCTCTTCAGTCAACGCAGGAATTGGGACACGGATAATGCGACCATCGTCACTTGGGTTTAGCCCGAGTGCTTGGTCTAAACGAATCGCTGCAGCGATTGCCTGGATGTTCGCAGGATCAAATGGCGTGATTGTTAATAGCTGTGGTTCTGCCGCAGTGACGTTCGCAACTTGGTTCAACGGCATTTTTTGTCCGTAGACTTCTGGGTGAATGCTATCCAGCATGCCTGGGTGTGCACGGCCGGTGCGGACTTTTTTTAGTTCATCTTGAAAGTGCGCGACTGCGCCACTTAACTTTTCTTCGTAGGGTTTTGTCTCAAACATAATAATCTCTTTCTCTCAAGTTATTATAACAGAGCGTCACCACAGTCACACGATCCTCATTTACAAATAGAGATACTTAGACCCAGTGACGTATCCGAGTGAATCATCAGCTTGCCGCAAAACAGTACGAACCGTTCCGTCTTCTGTCAGTTCAATCTGAGCAAGTTCCGCAAGTTTATGGGAATGAGCGTAATTCGCCGAGGGTTGATCCTCTGAATCAATTGATTGAGTATCCACCACAATCCAGTAGGGGGATTTACTATCTTTAATATATGAATTAATTCGTTCGACAGTTGTCGCCTTTAGCTGCGCTCGACGCAAAATGATTTCGTTAGCCACCGCCTTAAGTGATACCACCCCGCTTTCCATACCTGAAATCTTCTCAAGCTTTGCCGCAATTTCTTCAATATTTTGAGTAAGCATCTTAAGATTCCACACTTCACTAAGGCTAAATGATTCACTCGTACCGTTGAATACGAGGCCTCGTAACAATTTGTCTTCAATAGGCATTGGTGGTACACCTAAAAATGCGTATTCATGCCGATCCGCCGTTGGATCTGCCTGCCATAAAGTATCACGGCCGTTCATAGGAACATCCAGTGTCAATCCATTCCCGGGATGGCCATAACTGATGGCTCCAAGTGTGGCTTGATCGACGTCAAAGGGCTTCGATTCTCCCAATTGATGCTCTGCTGTCGGTTCTGTAGTCTCTGGTGATGTATAGGTCATGACGGTAACTCCTGCTGATATTTATTTCAGCATATCATATAAAAAATCCCCGCACATGGCGGGGATTTTTTAGATAAGGCAGAACCCTATTCGCTCACGCCTAATTCAATACGCTTGAATTGACGGATGACGATGTTTTCGCCAGTCTTACCGATGTTTTCCTTTAGGAATGTACCGACAGTCATAGAATCATCCATGATGTACTGTTGGTTCAATAGGACCTTGTCCGCAAAGTACTTGCTGACTTGGCCATCGATGATTTTTGCAGCGATGTCAGCTGGCTTACCGGCAGTTGCGCCGCTGGCTTCAGCTTCTGAACGAACACGTGCAAGTTCGTCAGCTGGGATATCAGCTTCTGAAATGTACACAGGTGACATTGAAGCAACCTGTAGTGCAATCAGGTGAGCGAACTCTTTGAAGCCGTCAGTACGTGCAACAAAGTCAGTCTCACAGTTTACTTCTACGAGGACACCGATGCGTCCGCCGTGGACGTAGCTGTCGATGACGCCTTCGAGGGCTTCACGGTCAGCTTTTTTCTCAGCCTTTGTCAGACCCTTTTTGCGCATTGCATCTAGTGCCTTATCAAAGTCACCTTCAGCATCTACAAGTGCTGCTTTTGCATCAGTCAAACCAACACCAGTCAGTTCTTTTAGCTTCTTGATGTCATCAATTGATACTGCCATGTTCTAGTTCTCCTCTTTAGCTTCAACTTCTGCTGGTTTTGCGTGGCTTTGACCTTCTACGATTGCTTGGCTAACGTAGTCGAGCAGTAGGTGGACGCCTTTAATTGCGTCGTCGTTTGCAGGAATCACGTAGTCAATCAGTGATGGGTCAGCGTTTGTGTCGACAACTGCAACAACTGGCACGCCAATTGTCTTCGCTTCTTTGATCGCGTTTACATCACCAAGAACATCGATGATAAAGACAGCGCCAGGCTTGCCGTTCAGGTTCTTGATACCGCCGTACTTCAGGGTCAGTTCGTCGATTTCCTCTTGGAAACGTTGGATCTCAAGCTTGTTGTACTTCTTTTCAAGTTCACCAGAAGCCATCTTCTTTTCAAGATCTTTCAGCTTCTTGATCTGTGCGCCAATAGTCGCAACGTTTGTCAGTGTTCCACCGAGCCATCGTTCGATCATGTACGGTTGGTTCAAGGCAACTGCAGCTGCTTTCACAGCGTCCTTAGTGTGCTTCTTGGTTGCAACGAAAAGGATTGGCTTTCCGGCTGCAGCAACTTTTGTTAAGAAAGGAAGCGCAGCATCCAGGCCTTCAACAGTTTTGTTGAGGTCAATGATGTGGTTATCCTGACGTTTGCTGTGGATGTATGGCGCCATTTTAGGGTGCCAACGGCTCGTTTTGTGTCCAAAGTGAACACCAGCTTCGAGCAATGCTTTAATATCGACTGTTACAGCCATAATTGTTGAACTCCTTGTTCCTCGCCTTCTACCCTGCTAACCATTGGTTATTAGGAGTTTTGCAGAAGGTTGTGTCGTTATTTATTGTTACCCTCTTATTTTAACAGATTAGGCAACAGTGGTCAATCAGTAGGCGGTTAGTAGTCTAGGGCTATTCGAGAAAGTGGACCCACCCAGGCTTGTTCACGATTCGTTTTAATACCATGCGACAGTGAGAATAGCGCATCTTCTGGCGTCGGTGGAGCCTGATAGATTTTCATGTATTCACCAGCACTCATATACTTCTGGTCGTGCGCAGCTTTCTCGTCGAACATCTCACTTAATCCGGGGTAGTCAGGGTGCGCGTTCACGAGGTGCACCGTGATTTCATTCATGCGCAATTGCCCCTTGCCGAACAATGGCGCTTCCTCTGTATCCTCGACGTAGCCCTCTAATCCCCTTCCGCCTTGAACACGGTAGCCTGAATCGACGAATGGCGAAAATACTTGATGATATTTGTTAACGCGACTTCCTGGATGCACTGTCTTCTTGATGCCACGTGCTCGCATCTCATGACGCATACCAAATGCAATCATATCCATCTGAACGTCAGTTGGATCAGCGCCATCGATGCCATAGCCGTGCTCTTGTTGATAGGCATAGACTTTATCAAACTCGGTCTTGGTCAAGACGCTCCTGCTACCCGCATCAAAGAATCCAGTTGGCGAATCAGGATCGGGTATCGCAACGCCAAGGATTGGCTGTTCTCCATCACCAATACGGTTTACGAAGAATACACCGGATTCCTGCAGGTCTTGACGGGTTACTTTATGAGTAGCAGCAAAATCGATCCCACTGGCTGCAAGAAGCGCTATATCCTCGGGCGCACGTATACCGCTCATAGGCCGCGCAATAGTAAAGACATCGTCTGGTGACGGTTCGGTTTCTTGGCGAATAATATTTTCGTACCCAACTTTGAACCAGTCCATTTGGTCGTTCGGTACTTCAGATCCCGGCATTGTCCACGGCACCTTGTCTTGTGCAATACGTTGCTCGATGGCCTTTGTGAGCAGTTCTCTTTCGCGGCGTGCCAGCACCTCTGTTACTTGCTGTACAACTTCCGTGCGTTTCAAGTGCGCGTCATCCCCCATTTCAACACCAGCTTTAGCGGTCAATGTTGCGATAGCTGCGTCGATGCCACCGCGAAAATCTTCAGGGATCGTCTCGCGTGTTGCGCGCATGCCTTCCAGCCGAGCGTGAATATCTGCTGTATCCGCCGTGTGCCGAGCGTGCAGGGTTTCGACTTGAGCATCAACGAGGGTCTTTAGCTCGGCGTCATCCGTGAACGCGCCTGATTCGAGGAGGCTCCTGGCATTTTCACCCACAGTGTATGCACCCATAGGATTCATAGCTAATTCGCCGCCTTCAGTGTATATCCAGCGTTGTGCGAAGACCTTCGCATCAGCAAGTTCAGCTTCACTGAGTGCCTCTACACCGAGTGATTCCGTCTCATACTTTGGCACCGACGATATTTGTTCGCTGCGCATACGCGTGCCGTCGGCCGCATACTCTTCAATATTAAACATGTGCATGCTCTCTGCAACGCGAGCTGCTTCAATAGAACCCCCTACCCGTCCAGCGACACCAATCGCTCCAAGTTGCATCTCTAGCATCGACTGGATACTTGTTGGCTCCGTTTCCAACTGTTGATAGAGTGTCGCGGCCTCTGCTTCACCAAGCTGGAAGCTCATCGTCAGCTGATTTCCCGGTCGACCTAAGTCATCCTTGTAGGCACCAGCTCCAAAACGATATACGACGTCCGTCTTGCCCTGTGCTTCATTTTTTACAAAGCTAATACGCTCAGTCTGGCTTGATTTATACGGTGCACCCGTTTTTGTCAGTTCGGTTAATCTTCGAATGTCTTGGGATTGGTTGCCAAGGTTTTGATATCCCCCGACCTCTGATGCAGCTATGCCTGACGCAGAGGCGTACTGCGTCTTTTCGTCCGGTGACATATCAATCGATGTTTGGACGGTAATAGTGTCCTTCGACGAACGCAGAGTTTCGGCGAGTTGCTTTGCAGACTCGGCAGACTTTGGCTGCGCAACATATTCTACCGTACCTGGTTCCGCCATAATCGGATGCGCGCTTAATGTATCGAGCTCATCGGTCAGTGAGCGACTGATTTCTACATCACTTCCCGGCAGCGTTGCTTGTGATTCAGCCAGTGTAAGCAGCGAGCGCCGCACGTCCTGGTCATACCCATCGTTCTCTAAAACCCAGACGGGTGTCTCTTCGGCAGGCACACCCTCTTCTAGTTCGATCTCTGACTTGATCAAGACGTCCGTGATGGCTGCTTCCATCTCGCCCTGAGTGGCATCTGATGATGCGTCGGTACTTTCGGCCATATACACAAGTGCCTCGTCTGTATTTGCTTCCGCTTCAGCAGACCCTGGTACAAGATCCAATGTCTCGGTCACCATCGCTTCAACCTCGTGGATATGTACGATTGAACGTTCAACTACGTCCGGATTACCCAGCTTTTCAGGGTTGAGTGCGCCCAATTCGGCGTGCGGGTGTTCGGGTGAAGAAAGCGAAGTCATCGGTATTTATTTCTGCTTATGTTAGTGCCTTGATCATACCACCCTACTAGTGGTGTGTACACATATGTCTAAAAGGCTGGACCGGTTGAAGTGGAGTTGTTTGCAGTAGCCCATGTCCAGATGGAAGGCGCTGTTAATGGGTCAACATACGCGTTTGCATTCTGCCCAGCGGTTGCCATGACGCTATCAAGCGTGACCGCCTGGCTTGAAACCGTGCCCATAATATCAATTGTGAAACAAGTTGTCGTCGCCTCTGCAGTCCAGTTCATGACGGTGCGACTATACGCTGCTGGAGGAATAAAGACTTGTGATGTTGAGTCAGCTGGAATCGATCCACCCACGTTTGTGTTCTTTAATGAGACCGTCACCGTCGGTGTTCCGACCGCAGAACGAAGCGCAAATGAGATCGAATACTGCGTCCCCACCGTCAGCCCGGTCATACAAGTGCTGCCGTAGGTATTTCCAGATGTTGTATTCGTATGAGTAATCGTCATCCCGTATGTTCCGGTAAAACCAGCGCCCGGTGTCGGCGCAATGGTGCTATTTCCGCCCGTTGACCAACCTGTCACGGCGTTGCCCTCAAAGGTAGGGTTTGTGACGTAATTTACTAGTGTACAGCCGGGCCCACTGTGTGGCGTCTTATTGCTGGCAGTTACCATATAGGTGATCCCCGTATCGGTCTTGAGCGCACAGAAGCCACCCAGTGATGGCGATGGGTTCGCGTATGTAATGCTCGAGTCTAGATCCGATACCGTGCTGGGATACGTCGCAGTGCCAGCGGTGGTGCGTGTATTTTCAATTGTTTTCGCTGCTGCCGCCAAGGTTGATTGCAATCCCGCAATCCTGGCGCGACTCTGGATCCCGTTATAGGCAACGATCGTAATAGCGGCCAGGATGCCAATAACGACGATCACAATCAGGAGTTCGACAATCGTAAAAGCCTTCGAAGTGGTATTCCTTGTCAGTCTTGTACGCATATGTCCCCCTGAAATAATTATTTCAAGTATACCATAAGCAGAATGACAGTGATCTTTTTTTGTATGTGCCTCGGTGACGGGGCGTATTAATTTCTTTTCGCCCAAACATCTGCAGCCCGAGATTTTCCCGGTACTGGAGGCAGAGAAAATCCCGGAGCGAAGCCGTTTGGGCGAAAAGAAATTAATACGCCCCGTCGCCTCTAGACAAATGAACAAAAAACAGATACAATAGTCCAGATTATGAAGACTAACCTACACCCAAGTGACTACCGCCCCGTCGTATTTAGCGATGATACTGCCGGTTTTGCTTTCTTGACTCAGTCAACTGCGCAAACTAGCGAAACTATTAAATGGGAAGACGGCAACGAATACCCACTCGTAAAGCTGCACATTTCTAGTGCATCTCACCCGTTCTTTACCGGTGAAGAGAAGATCATCGACACCGAAGGACGTGTTGACCGATTCAAGAACCGTGCTGCAGCTGCTGAGGCTCGCAAAACAGAACTTGCCAACAAAGCCAAGAAATCTGCTGCAAACAAAGCAAAAAAGACAACTAGCGAAAACTAGCCACGCTACCTGAAAGAGCCTTATTATCTGATAAGGCTCTTTTTTGTTAGAATAAAGATATCAACCAAAGGGAATACGCATGGAACCAACCAAACAACCCACTAAACGTACATGGACGACACGAACCAAAATTGGCATGGGTCTGTATCTATTGCCCCCTGTGCTGCTATTGATTGCGATGATCCTCTACTTTATCGCTAACGTCCTCCTGGGCAATCAACCGGCCACAACAAACGAAATGGCGAGCTTCTTCGGCGACCCTTCTTCAACAACCCCACGAGGCATCCTGAATAACATCATGTTCTATCTGACACTATTCACATTCCTGATTGCCCTCCCGAGCGTCATCACCGGATTTGTCCTAATGCGGAGTAAGAAATAACATGCCAAAAATTAATTTAGATATCACAACCCTACAAACCGAACTCGCCGAATTGGACGCCTTTTTAGCACGTCCTGACGCCTACGCGGCCGACGACTATCAACAGCGCAACAAACGCTTCATCGAACTGCAAACAATCCTTGAAAAAGGTATGCTGCGCGAATCATTGGAAGCCCAAATCGAAGAAGCCAAGCAGCTAATTGGTGGCGGCGACGAACTTGCCGAGCTGGCCAAGATGGAAATTGAAGAAAACACGACGACACTCGCCCGCCTCGAGGATGAATTGTTTATGATGCTGGCACCAAAAGACCCGAATGACGAAAAGAACGTTATTATTGAAATCCGTGCCGGTGCCGGAGGTGACGAAGCCAGCCTTTTTGCAGCGGAATTATACCGTATGTACCTGCGTTACTGCGAAAACCACAATCTGCGCACTGAGCTGATTAACGAAAGTGCTAACGACAGCGGTGGCTATAAAGAAGTCGTCTTCGGCGTCAAAGGCGAATCTGTGTACTCGAAATTAAAGTTTGAGTCTGGCGTCCACCGTGTCCAACGTGTTCCCGCAACCGAATCGCAAGGCCGCATCCACACCAGCACCGTCACCGTTGCTGTACTGCCCGAAGCAGAAGAAACCGATATTGAGATTAACCCCGCCGATCTGCGTATCGACATCTACCGTTCTGGTGGCCACGGTGGACAATCGGTCAACACGACTGACAGCGCCGTCCGTATTACCCACATCCCTTCTGGGTTGGTTGTGATTAACCAGGATGAAAAATCCCAACTGAAAAACAAGCAAAAAGCGATGGGCGTCCTACGTAGCCGCCTGTTGCAGATCAAGACTGACGCCGACAGCGCGAAATTAACTGCCGAGCGACGCAGCCTGATTGGGTCTGGTGACCGCTCGGAAAAGATCCGCACCTACAACTTCCCTCAGGACCGTATTACCGACCACCGCATCGGCTACAGCCGCAGTGGCATCCCGCAAGCATTAAACGGGTCAATTGATGACCTCGTGGAGAACCTACAGGCGTATGAACGAGAACTCGCTGCCTCAAACGCTAGCAATTAACGAATGGCTAGACGACGCAACGCGTCAGTTAGTCTTTGCTGAGATCCCGAGCGCTCGCCTCGATAGTGAGCTTATCTTAGCGCACACAATTCGTAAGACGCGCAGCTACCTGCACGCACATCCAGAAGAGGAACTGACCGACCGCGCCATCGAAATCGCCAGCGCTCGTCTGGCACTGCGCATGGAGCGTGTACCTGTCGCCTATATCATTGGGCACAAAGAATTCTACGGCCATCAGTTCGCCGTCACAGTATCGACATTAATCCCCCGCCCCGAATCCGAAGTTCTGATTGAGCTACTAAAAAACGCGATGCCCCGCAATCGCTCGTTATTCAACGAAACACTGCGCTTGGTTGATGTCGGAACCGGCAGCGGCGCCCTTGGCATTACCGCCAAATTACTGTTCCCTGAACTGTCCGTCACATTGATCGATAACAGCCGCCACGCGCTGAAAGTCGCCGACAAGAACAGCCGTAACTTGCACGCTGACATTACAATTATGCAAAGCGACCTGTTGGCCGACTACCCTTTTAACGCCAACATCATCATTGCGAACCTCCCCTACGTCGACCCAGACTGGGAACGCTCACCCGAAACGAATCACGAACCAGCCGAAGCCCTCTTCGCAAACAACAATGGCAAAGCACTGATCTTTGAATTATTGGTTCAGACCCAAGAAAAACTTATCGATGGCGGTTCACTGATCCTGGAAGCCGATCCTGAACAACACACGGATATTGTTGCTGAAGCAAAAAAATATGGACTCCTACTGGTTGAAGTCCAAGACTACGGATTGCTGCTTCAAAAAGTCGCTAAATAGACAGCTGCTATTAAATAGCGGTACCGACGCGGTTGAAGATAAAGATCAACACCGCAATCACACTGAGTGTGAATAATAATGGCAGAATAATATCACTGGTGCGGATCTTTTGGTGGTGATAAAACGAATCGTAGGCCCGTTGGGCAACGAATGCGACCAGGATTGCGATAATCGCAACTTGTGGCACGTACAGTGTCGCAGCCAGTGGCAACGAATATGCGATTGTCCAGTGGTAGGCAACCCAGCCGATCTCGGCCATGACCACAGCCCAGGTCAGGCTCAGGAATAAGCTGTGCGTTTCATCGTCATAGGTATTTAGTACGTGGTTCGCTGCGCTGTAGCCGATCAGTGCCATACACGCGACAACGATTGAGGCCGGCCAGTTGAACGAGATCGTAAAGAGTGTCGCAACACCCAGAAAGACAGCGACACCGGCTTGAGCGATCACGTAGCTGCGCTTGGAGCGAGGTTTCAAGATCAGGAGCCATAAGATATAGAGCACGGTCGCAATACCCAGTAGCGCCAGCTTGCGCACATCTTCGATTGTTGCAGCGTTGATGGTGTACAGCCCCAGAACGAAGCTGGTACTGACGATAAGGTCTACAAGGTTAGACTTGATGTTAACGAACCAGTAGCGTGCTCTGACGGCCAAGACGCGCCATTTACTAATCAGGACCAGGCCAAGTGCCAAGCCGATCGAGTCGGTGTAGCGAATCACGACAACCAGCGCAATCGCCAGGCCGATGTTAAGAACCGTATATACTACTTCGCTCAGAAATGAGCGACGGCGGACTAGCTTCAGAAACTCCATAATCGTCCTTTAGTATACCACGGCCAGCAAGACTATGGCGTTGGCCCAACAATTATCAGGAAGTCTGTGTCGCCCGTCACGCTGACTGGAGGAGTTGTTGTTTTTAACTCAACATTATACAACGCCTTCAATTTTGCCGCGCTGGCAGTTTTAGTTTTGTCTAACATGTAAATCGTAATCTTTGGATAGGTGCCATCTGGCGCGTTATCGACAGTGTCGACACTAAAGCCGGCTGCGATGACCTTGTCGGCCTCGGCCTGAGCCATGCCAGAGGCTGCCCCACCGTTCAAGACGGTAACATGCGGATCTTCTTTCACGACAGCGCTGGCAGTTAAGTTCTTCAGGATGTAGGCGCGTAGATCGTCGAACTCGTATTTACCGGCAGCTGGTTGCGCATCACCATTAAAGATCACTTCACCTTCTTTGTGTAAGTCGATAGAAACAATCTTGTCAGAGGTAATATCTTTGGCAAGCCCCATCAGCGTACGGATCTCTTTTGTCTCGATGTTTGTACGAAGGTTGCTGCCCATTGCGTCGATGAGCTTCGTCACAGAACCGATGTTCGTCAGCGTGCCGGTGCTCATCGCTTTTTCGCGAATCGCGAGGATAATCTTTTGTTGGTTTCGTTCACGGTCGAAGTTCGACTGTTCAAAGCCATAGGTTGGTGCAATGTCACCACGAGCCTGCGCCAGGTACAGCGCGTGTTCAGCGTCAAGGACTGCTGGGCCGTTCGGATAATCAATAAAGTGACCACTTGGTGGACAGACCGTCTTGCGCTTGGCGTAGTTCGGTCCACACTTCCAGTCGAAGTTGCTGTCCATCTGCCCGTTCGGGTCACGGCTCTCGATGTTGACGGTGATGTTACCACCGATGGCGTTCACAACGTCGCGCATCACACTGTAGTTAACGTGCACACCATATTGAATATCTAGACCGACGATGTCACCAATAAACTTCTGCGTCCCTGTGAGGCGTTGTTGTTCGGCTTCGTCGCTATCGTCTTCATTCACACAGTTGAAGTAGCTATTAATCTTGCCTGAATAGCCAGGCATACACGCCATGCCATACTCGACTTCGAGGTCACGCGGAATACTAAAGGTGTAGGCGTCCTTGGTTTTTTGGTTCACGCTCAAAATTAGGATCGAGTCGGTCAGCCATGATGCTTCGTGTCCAGGATCATCTTCAGATGTTCCCACGATCAAGAAGTTACTGCGGCCATTTTCGTCTTCTTTCAGCGGTTCTGTCTGGACGATATCAAGGATGCTGCCCTTAAAGACGTTTTCACCGGCAGTAATTGCCTTGAATACCAAGAAGCCAGCGACGATAATACCGGCAGCCAGCAGAAAGAGCGCCCCCCACTTAATAATGCGGCGTTTGAGGCTCTTTGGCTTGTTCTTCTTGTCGCGCTTGTCTTGGCGGCGTTCGCGACGGCTCTGCTTCCCCTGTGGTTCGTCGTCACCATCAATTTCACGGAGAGAATCAGCTAGTTCGCTGCGGCCGATTAATTTGGTTTCTCGAGGAACTCCTACGGTCTGGCGAGCGGTGTCGCCAGTGTGGAGTGAGCGGTCGATCGGTGTCTCTTCTTCGCCTGCATGCAGGTCGCCCAGCTGATTGCTAGCGCGGCGAGGAATAAAACCGTCAATAGAAGTGGTAGGTCGCTTCTTCATAAATACTTACATTACTATAGCTGATAATGCTGAGATTTTGAAGTATGACATAAGCAAAATAAATAGGCTATAATAAGTCGGTCAATGGAAGCCTCTTACTTTACACGCCACCCGCTCGCAAAAGATGTTCTTGGAATCATCGTCTTTGTTATATGTGTCATTATCGGGACAGTCGTTATCAACACATTTGTCTTCCGGAGCTTTAATGTTGTTGGCCCCAGCATGGAATCAACCTTATACACCGGTGACCGCCTGATCGTCGACCGCCTGCCTGTTACCTGGGCACAGTTACAAAACAAATCCTACGTCCCAAAACGTGGCCAAGTCATCGTCTTCAAGAACCCACAATATACCCAAGGTATCGAGGATGAATACATCGTCAAGCGCGTCATCGCCTTCCCTGGCGAACGCGTCCTACTTAAAGACGGCGTCTACACGGTCTTTAACGACAACAACCCTCTCGGCTTCAACCCCGACGACAAGAATCACGGCGAACCAGGCAGTCCAACCACCGGCGAAGTTGACGAGATCGTGCCCGAGGGCGAGATTTTCGTATCAGGTGATCACCGTACTGGCAATTTCTCTTACGACTCGCGCAATGGCCTTGGTACTATTCCTTATTACGATATTATTGGGCCGGTCAATGTGCGGATCTTCCCTTTCAATAAAATACGTACGTTCTAGCCCATCAGTCAGTACTGAAGTTTTAGAATTGCACGGTTTCAGAACACTCTTTTTAAAAAACTCTCCACCGGAGAGTTTTTTAAGCGTTGGGCTGAAAAATTCCTTATGTCATTTTTCACACGTTCCTCAACCCTACTGGGCTAGATTGCTACGCGCGGGAGAAATGCATTTTCCGTGAAACGGAATAAGAAAGGCCTCCGATTTGGAGGCCTTTCTTATTGAGAAGCGTGTAGATGCTACAGCTTGATTTCAACCTTCTTGTCGTTGAAGAACGATGGGTTGTAGCTAAGGACGAGGCCGCTGTCGTCAGCTGGGACCTGGAAGACCATGAAGCCAGAGACTTTACCAGCTGGTGCAAGTTCACCGCTGTTAAGAGCGCCGTCGACGGTGAATGTCGAGCTGTCTACGTCTTTAATGACACCTTTTGAATCTTGTAGCTTCCAGTCAAATGTATTGTAGGAAATTTGAGATTTTGAGTTATTTTCGATGCTTACCTGCACCTTTACGAGTTCATTGCCGCTGTCGGCTGTGATAAATTGGTTGCCACTTTGCCAGTTGCGTTCGACGCTCGTGACTGTCACCTTTTTGCTATCAACATCGATTGCTTGACCAACTGTGTAGCTGGTAGCGGCGGTTGATTCTGAAGTATCAGCCATTTTTGATAATGTGCCGTTGTCGTCCAGTTCTTTCACGACAGCGGTCGCGATTGAGATAGTAATAATCGCGGTAAGCACTGCGATAATACCAAGGACGAGGCCCCAAATTGACTTTGCCTTACTCTGTTGCTTTACCAATGCCAAGATGGCAAAAATGATTGCGGCGATTCCTACGACCAGGCCAAACGGCCCTGTCCATCCAAAGACTGCTGCTACGATACCCAGCACTAACGCTGTGGTCGCAAACGCGCCCGACTTCTTTACAGTATGTGTTGTGTTGTCTAATTGTTCCACGATAAAACCCCCTGATTAAGCTTTAGTACTGTTATAGCACAGTCAATACACATACAACATTTTTTTAATTATAAGTTATCAATTATTTAAGCATATTCTCAAGGTTATCCGAAAGCTGACCATTACCCAGCGAAAATTACGTGTATATCGATATAACGATAAAAATAATCAACAATACCGGGATGGCGATCGCTGCTATCCAGATAAATAGCTGGCGTGGACGCTTAAATTCAAACTGTTTCTTAGCCACCAAAGGCTTGACGTTGCCATCCCTCACCGCTTGCGGCAGTGTAGGCACATTGTCATTAACATCGAGGCCAAGAATATGATCATGGATATCAGCAATGTCTTTTTGAATTTGGAAGGTGGCTGTCTGCGTCAGCCACAGTCGAACAATATACGCGATCATAATAGTAAACGCGATAATTCCTATGATAAAGAATAATACGGCAAAAGGAACGATATCCTGCAACATGTTGTCGAATGAGCGAGAAGACGATTGATTCATATGTGAAGTATACCAATAAAGCATACGTTATGCCGCGAAATTGGCTACTCGCCAAGTAGTTTTTGCAGTCGATCTAGATCAGTTTCATCCGTAAACTTGATGATAATCGTGCCGGCACCCTTGTTGTTCACGCGGATATTGACGTCAGTTTTCAGGCGACCGCGAAGAGATGAGATCTTAGCTTCGTGTTTTGATTCGGTGTCGTTGACGGTCTGATCCTGGGCAACGGTCTTGGCTTTACCACCGTTACGGGCATTGACGACGTATTGCTCGACTTTGCGGGCGCTCCACTCTTCGGCGATGATGCGTGGCACGACAGCGTTGATAAATGCTTCGTCCCAAGAGATTAGCGGACGGGCTTGACCCTCGGTCAGTTTACCTTCAGCGATGAATTCACGAACGTTCTTTGGCAGCTTTAGCAGGCGCATGGTGTTTTGAACCGCACTTTGCGATTTGTTGACCCGCTTACCGATTTGCTCGTTGGTTAAGTTGAATTGATCGCGCAGCTTCAGGTACGCTGTGGCGGTCTCAATTGTGTTTAGGTCACGTCGTTGCAGGTTTTCGATCAAGGACACTTCTAGCTTGTTCTGATCGCTCATGGTGCGTACTAACGCAGGAATGGTCGTCAGCCCTGCGATTTTAGAAGCGCGGTAGCGACGTTCACCGGCAACGATGACGTAGCCATCTCCTTTTCGCGTCACGATGATCGGTTGCAGCACGCCGTGTTCACGGACCGATTCGGCCAGTTCATTCAGCGCATCTTGGTCGAAGCTACGACGAGGCTGGTTCGGGTCGGCCGTCACATCAGAAATCGCAAGGTCGCGCAGTTCGCTGACTTTTTCATCCAGCTTGTTCGTTGGATCAAAGCTATCATCTAATAGATCCATCGGGATCAATGATTCGAAGCCGCGGCCGAGACCTTTTTTGCCCGCCATTACGCAGTTGCTCCGATAGGCGCCGTGGTGGCGGTTGTTCGAATAATCACTTCTTTCGCCAGCGCTTTATATGCACGTGAACCCTTCGAGAACTTGTCGTAGACACCGATTGGAATTCCGTGGCTTGGAGCTTCTGCGAGGCGGATGTTACGCGGGATCGTAACATCGAAAACCTTTCCTGGGAAGTGACGTTTAATTTCATCGTGCACCTGATTACTCAGGGTCGTACGACTGTCGAGCATCGTTGGCAGCACGCCAAGCAGCTCAAGGCCGGGGTTCATCCCCTTGCGGACGATCTTCATCGTCTCGAGTAGTTGCCCGAGGCCTTCCAGTGCGTAAAACTCCGCCTGAACTGGCAGCAAGACATATTTCGCAGCAATCAACCCGTTGACCGTCAGCAGGCTGAGGCTTGGAGGGCTATCAATAATAACGTAATCGTAGGCATCACCGGATGCTTCAATCGCAAGCTTCAGGCGCGTGAAGCGCTTCTCGGTCTTGGCGAGCTCTACTTCGGTATTTGCTAGGATAGATGTTGTTGGTGCAACCCAGAGGTTCTTGTGTTCGGTCTTGATGACAATTGAGCCCAGTTCAACCTGGCCCGTGATAACATCGGTCATTGTTGCGGTCAGCCCGCTCTTGTCGATGCCCAGGCCACTGGTTGCATTACCTTGTGGGTCGAAGTCTACCAGTAAGGTCTTTTTGTCAGCCTTAGCCAGGAAATAGGCCAAATTAATAGCAGTCGTTGTTTTCCCAACGCCACCCTTTTGATTGGTTACGGCAATTACAATCGGCACTACAGTATTGATCCCTTTTCTTTATTACATTGTAGCACGAGCACCTTGGTTGCGACTCTATTTTACCGCCACCGTCCCTGTGAAGTTTTGAACTGCAAGGCTCTCAGAACACTCTTTTAAATAAACCTCTCCCAGAGGTTTATTTAAGCGTGGAACTAGGCAGTTTTCTTGCGACGCGTCATTACAGCAGCAACGACAATCAAGATAAGTGCAGCTGCACCCGCAATCACCCAGGCCCATGGGAATGCGGCTTTTGAAGCTTCTGCGATGGCTACAGGCGTAGCTTCGTCTGCCGTGTCGGTGGTATCCATGTTCGCAACAGCGAAGTCGTATGGCCCAACCTTGGTTTCATTACCTTGTGGGTCGACAACTGCGATTGCGACAGTGTGGTTGCCGGTTGGCAGTTCCTTATCCAGAGTACAGGTCCAGTGGCCAGTCGCGTCAGCGGTTGTTTCACAGATGACAGGATCACTGTGGACAGTCACGACAACCTTGCTAAAAGCAGGTGCGATACCACTAAAGGTCGGCAGTTTCGATAGCGTTGGTTTTTCAGTAATTTCTAGTCCCCCGCTGGTCAATGTGACGGTGGCGGTTTCGGTAGGTTCGGACGCCGCGGTTGGCACTGGCACTTCAATGCTCGGTGTTTTCGCGGGTTGTATCACGGGTACACCAGGTGCAACGGGCGCCTCGGGAATGACCGGGCCTGCAGGCGTCGATGGCGCGATGATCGGCGTATTGAAGCTAAAGGCTGGCGATGAATTCACCGATACAGAGCTAGGTGCAGCAATATTGAAGTTATCGGCGAGCATAATGATGGCCTTAGTGGTCGTGATCGCAATGCCCTGATTGTTTACAAACACATAACAGCTTGGTATATCGCTGACCAGCGCAGAAGGCACACCTTGGTTCGTAAAGTAGGCCGCGTTCACACCAGTCCCCTCTGTACACATTGGCAGTGCTACGTCACCTAATTTCACTAGTGAACGCGTATAAACATGCAGGTATTCCGGTGGACTCACCGTGCCATCCAGTGCGCCGACAAGGTTCGTACCTGTGACTGTCAGATATTTGCGTCCGGCGACTTCCGAGAACGCGACACCGGTGATTGTTTTTGGCGGCGTCGCAAGATACGTCACGCCGTTTAGTATCGTGACGACTTGACCGGCATTCGTACTTTCATCCCCCGCTTTGCCTGTCACGACGACATCGACAGGACCAACCACGGTACTCTCTGGGATGAATGCGGTGATCATCGTATCGGATGAGGCAGCGACAACGGCATTTTTACCATCAATCGTCACTGTCGCGCCTGTGAGGTTTGTGCCCGCAAACGAGATGTAGCGTGTCGCTAGGCTATAGACCGAGCCCGGGCTAATCGTGCTAATTGTCATCTGAGGTTGCGCCTGCGACTCATTAAAGGTAAATGGACCAATACCGTTCACGGACACTGTTCCTGCGTCATCAACGTCGTAATCTGCAGGTAACATTAGTATCACCTGGTAATTAGTGAAAATATTTTCAAAGTCAGCGTCGTAGAATCTATAGCACGGCGCACTTTCACTGACTAGTTCTGGCGCAAATCCATCATCGATAAAATCTTGCATCGTCAGTGGGGTGTCAGTTACACATAGCGGCAGTGCCTGTCCGCCGAATACAACCGGTGACTGTGTTTTTGCCTCCTCGAAAACGTCTCGCTCGTCGATAAAGCGCTCGCCGGAAATCGTGGCAACGACTTTATCATCGAATGATTCAAATGTAACGTCCGTAATTGCCGGCCGTTCTACTCGAACATCAGCATACGTCGCCGTCTGACCATCTGGGCGCGTCGCGGTTACGTCATAATACCCAGCAGGCACATCATCAGATACATACGCTTCGATGTAATCATCGTCCATCGCCTCAGGCGTAATCACGAAGTCACCCAATTTAAACACCGTCGTCTCGTCATAGTTTGATCCATACACGTTCAATAACGGACGGCCGTCAAAGATATAAATAGACACCTCGCTGATGGTTACTGCGTAAATATCGTCGACAGTAATAGGCGTTATTGTGCTGGCGTGTGCACGTCCAACGGTAATGTCGTAGTCGCCCGCCGGTGTTGTGCCTGGCAAGTCAAAAATCAGGTGAGCATCATCAGATTCGCTGACTTCAATATCTTGCCCCTCGAAAGTAATAGTCGCACCGTACAAGTTTGTGCCCTCAAGCCTTACCTGCAACGTTCCATACCACGTCCGTTGATACGTCGTATCAGTGATAACCGGTTGCTTCACAGGCACAACGAACGCATCAGGAACCGTGACCGAACGATTAAATTGGTCCGTCAACACAATGTCATATGTCCCGGCTGCAAACGCCGCACCTTCAGCTCCAATAATCACGTAATCAGATGTCATAGTGAATGCTTGGTAAAAATAGTTAACGGGCTCCCCATTCACCGTTGCGGTCATGTTCGTAGGAAAATCTGTGCCTACCAAGCCCACATTAACTTCATCTGTATCAAGCGGTATCTGCTCGACAGCAGTAACTGTTGGGATGCGCCCCATCAGCTTCACTGCAGCTGGATACGTATATTCATATCCTGACGCCTTCACGAATACCAAATCATATATTTCGTGCGAGAGGACGTTTTCTGCTGGCAAAGTTGCCGTCAATGAAGCGGCAGATAACGCCGTGACATCTGCACGCTGTCCACCAACCGTAATATAGTCAATATTATCAATCAGTTCACCATCAATTGTGATGACGAAACTATCATCTGGTTGAATCGCCGCAGTAATTTCAAGTGGTGGATGCGCTAGCACAAATGCATTTTCGTATACGTAGTACTGTCCATCCAAGTTAGCTGTCACGGAATAGGCTCCATCCACTAACCCTGTTGTGTCTACTTCAATTTCCATCACCGTATCTGTTCGGCTAATAATTGTTGCATCATAGCAAGTTTGGTATGTGCCATCAACTAACGCACACCCTCCAATAGTCACACCGTCCCGCAACTTTGTTCCGGTTACCTGCAGTCGCATGATGCCGTCTACATCACTCAGCTCGACGACACTATCAATATGCGGCGTTGGCTTCGTCTTTACAATTGCATTCGTAGCAATAGCTTCACCCCCGTCACTCGTCTCGATTCGCAGGTCAAATGGTGCATACGGCAAATAATCTGGAACTGTCGCCTTTATAAAGGTATCCGTAGACTCAACTATGTCCAAGGGATAGTAAAAGTATGTGTAATTCCCGAGATTCCAGCGTGCTTGAGCAGTCGCCCCTACACCAAAATCTGTACCTGTTATGCGCAGTTCAGTTGGATTGCCGTCCACGTCGTAACTATAGTCGATGTTTGTAATCGTTGGCATCGATGCCGCACGCGCCGGCGCCCCAAAAGTATGCATCGCCCAGACAGCTGCAGTCAGTAGGATCACAAAACCAACCAAAAACGCCACAAAGCGTTTGGTGATTGTTTTTGCGAGGGCGTGTTGGCCCGCCGCTATCTCAAGTGACATTTCCGTACCCCTTTTATTACACAACTCAATTACGCTTAAGTATACGGGAGTAACAGCGTAAGCACAATCAATTAAAGGCCCCTTTCAGCTGACTATCAAATAAAAAAACTCCCGCAGCAATTGCGGGAGTTTTTAAGAATACCGTTGGTACTACTTGATCGAAGTAATTTCGATCTTGCTGTACTTTTGGCGGTGTCCGTTTTCTTTGTGGACACGCTTTTTTGCCTTGTAACGAATTACGCGGACTTTTTCGCCCTTTACGAGGTCGTCGATGACCTTCGCAGTGACTTTCACATCTTTGACAGTTGGCGTACCAACGGTGATGTTATCACCATCGATCAGCAACAGTGCGTCTAGAGTGAGCTCTTTAGTTCCTTCCTGGAGGAGGTCCACCAGAAGGGTCTCTTTTTCGGTGACAATAAATTGTTTTCCACCGATCTTAACGACTGCTTTTGTCATATTTTTCCTTAATATCTTAATTGTGTACATTTTGTACAATCAGTTTTCTATTTTAACAGAGACGACTGTATCTGTAAAGCCCAGACCTCGCGGGGGGCTACATATCTTCTGCGCGACGCGCACGCAGCACTGTCGAGTACCACAACCCTGCCGTCACAACGATTGCAGCGGCCAGTAGCCACCAGTACCACAAGATGCCAAGGATGCGCCATCCCTGGCTGGTCGGTGCAATGAAGCTCGGCGTCGTGTCCATAATAGCCGCAGGCTCTACGACGGTATTTGACGTCAATGGCGCCGTTACCTGCGAAGTAATCGCGGGCGACTCTGTAAAGGCCGCCTGAGCCAGGATGTCCGACGAACGCGTGGTAGTTGCGGTCTCTGATTCCATCACTTTGTTATCAAACTGCACAGGATCTGTCCAAATTGGCCCGATAGGCTCACCAGAACCTGGAACATACGGCGCGAAATACGTAATTGTCACTGTTTTGGTCGTCTGATTGCCATAGGCATCGGTCACCGTCAGCGTAATGGTATACGCACCGTCCATATAGATAGTCACGAAGGGATTGCGAATGCCCGGATCAGAGATCGCAATCGTCGATGACGATTCGGTCGTTGTCCAACTGTAGATAATAATGTCGCCGTTATCCTGTACATCCAGTTGCGCCGTATTGCCGTCATAGACAGGATCGAGGATCGTCACATCGGGGCCAATCGTATCGAATGTCACGGTGTTAGAAGTTACCGGTTCGCTCTCTAGTCCCGCGTTATCAACTGCCCACAGACGAAGTGAATACGTACCATCGTCGATAACTTCGGTCGTCAAACTAAGGTCAGCGCCATCTGTGCGGCCCGCTGCGATCACTCCCCCATCCTTTAATAATTCGTAGCGGTAGTACGCGATGCCGGATGGGTAGTCACCACCATCAGTCGCCTCTGTCCAGACCCACACAATTTGCTTGCTGGTGCCCGACGAAATCGTTGGCACTCCTGGTTGGCCCGGTGCTGTGCGCACCACGGGTACAGTCGTGGTCTCTAATACTTCCGCATCACCTAGTAGTGTGTGTACGTGGCGCACGCCAAACGCTGCGCGCTCATCCAGGATCTGAAGTGTAGGATCGGTGATTACCACGGTTGCTTTGTATGTCAGCGGATCATACGTAATTGTCGCTGCACCGTTTAAGTCCGCCCGCGTCAGTGCCGGATTGGTATTGGTGTAAAAATAATGCGCAGGATCCTGCGCTTCGGTCGTCGACATTGCTGCATCATAGGCAACAACAAATGACTGGTTCGCGGGTGATGTCGCCGAGAAGTCGAATGTGGCTGTCGGTACAGGTGTTACGACTGGCGGCATATCTTCCGCAAAGACGGGCGCAGTGGCGCCAAAGATGGTCAGTAAGGAAATTGCAGCCACAACAAGAGACATCGTTTTAAAGACTCGTTGTACGCCAAATTTCCTCAACATTCTAACCCCGCAGTGCCCACCACATATAGTATGTATTACTGATAATTATACCATATGTAGCGGTTTAGTAACTGAGAGTTTGTTGTATTTTAGATTTCGCTGAGTTAACAGAAGCTTGATCCGGCACCATCACATATAACGGCACATTACCCATGCTGTAGGTGTAGTCGGTTGCACCCGTGCCATCGACGCTAATTGACGAGGTGTGCCACTTCGCCAGGCTATCCAGTTGATTACGCGATAAAGCTTTGATGTCCGCGCTACTCATGTTCGTTTGGAAGGCGCCTGAAATCGATGCTAAGACCTGCTGGAAGTTCACCGCCGCAGCTGGCGTGCTGAGCTTGCTAATGATGGCCGTAATGACGCGCTGTTGGTTCTGTCCACGCGTGCGGTCCCCGCCCTCAAAGGCGTGTCGTTCGCGGCTAAATGTTAACGCCTGCTCGCCGTTCAAGTGGTTGGTGCCCGCAACGAACGTCGTCTTGCCTGCACTAAAATTGTACTCACTCTCAACGTCCACACCATCCAGTGCATCTACTACCTTCACGAGTGATGAAAAGTTAATCCGAACGTTGTAATTAATATCCACATTGTACAAATCTTCCAGCGTCGCAACAGAGGTGTCGATGCCGTAAATGCCCGCGTGTGTCAGCTTGTCTTTGATGCCGGTTGTTCCATGTAGCTGCACGTAGTAGTCACGTGGTGTGTTCACTAATAGCACCTCGTGAGTACGAGGATTAACCACTACCATAATGTTTACATCGCTGCGAGAAACGGTTGAAATAGTCCCGTACGTGTCAATTCCGCTGATATACATGATGAACGGCTTCGTCACATCCGTGTTCGTCGCGACGCCCGTATTTGTCGTCTTGACCGTGAATGTCGCGAGGACTTCCAGCTGGCCATACAGCTCATTATTGGCGTCTTTTAGCAGCTGAATATACGAAGATTTGAAGATCACCAGTTGCGCCGTATTATCCTGCAATGCCAACGTCATCGTCGTCGGGCTGTCGAAGTCTTGATTCGTGGTTGTCGCCTTCTTGGCAGCTTCCGTCTTCACCGCGTCACCATTGGCATCCGATTGCAAGAATGCCGCTGTCTGGTTCGGCGTCGCCAGCTTTGTGCCACGGCCCTTCAATGCCACGATCGAATACTCTTCTGTCGATTCCGGCGTCGTCTGAATAGAACTGAGGAAGTTGTTCGTCACAACCCCTGCTGTAAACAAGCCAATGTTGCCGATAATCATCAAGATTGATAGCGCGCCCAAGATCACACTTGTCTTCAGCTTCAGCTGGCCCTTGAACTGCACGTACACAATTGCCGCAGTGGCGAGGGTCGAGACGAGGTACAGCACCCCGATGTATTTGCCAGGGATCAGCTGGGTGGTAAGGATGGTGATCGCCATGGCGATGTAGGTCACGGCTAATACAAAGCCAAGGATCTTCGCTGTGCGCCGGATAATAAGCGCCTTGTGGTCGCGGCGCGCCTGGATGGCGGCGTCTTTCTTAGATAGCTTCTTTAGCGCTTTCGCCGCTGGCTTCTGGGATGATTTCGTAAGGTTTTTCTGGGTCATCTCTGTATTATATTGTTTCGTTGATTTTTTTACCATGCTTATCCTTTGCAATGAAATGAGAAATTAAGATACTTAAACTAGCGGCTGTTGTGTCGATCAACACGTCAGTGACCATTGGCGCGCGTCCCGGCACAAACGACTGGTGGAACTCGTCCGAGATTGCATACAGCAATACAAACCCAATACTAAACAGTACCGTTCGGACCTTCAGAGGCCCCGCCCTATACGCACTAACGACCTGGAACATAAAGATACCCAAGATCAGGTACGCAATCGTGTGGGCGGCCTTACGCGTCAGAAAGGTCAGGAAATCAGTCGGGACAGTGGCGACGTATTGCTTCAGCGCGTTAACGATCTCGTCACTCCGTCCGCTCGAGGCGTCGTGGCCTTCGGAGGACAGGTAGAAGATGACGAGCATCCAAGCAACCAATAATATATATTTTAACGTGAGCTTCATTAGTGTCTATTATACCTGTGGGCTGCGGCGGACAGTGTCGAAAATTTTATTACGTAGCACTTTCACAACCGAGCGATTAAAGACGAGAACGATCGCAGTGATAATAACTGCATTCGCGATATTCCCAGGGATAGTATTGAAGTAGTAAAGTGTCATCGCAAAAGCGTACAGCGCAGCAATCTTCCAAAACAGTCCCCTCTCAAATGTAATCTTCACATATTTCTTTAGGTCATAGTGGCGGAAGATCGCCATTGCGAGGAATGCGATTGCGGTTGAAAGTGCTGCAGCGAATATGCCGAGGAAAGGTATGAGCACCACAGTCAGTACGATATTAATTCCGGCCGATGCCAACGAAGTATTCATAACTTGCTTCGTCATCTTCTTTGCTACATACACTGCGCTGTACATTCCCACGACGGCATTAAAGAATGCCGACACAATCAAAATTGGAATATACAGATACGATTCATTAAACTGCTCGTTCACCAATAGCGAGAAAACCAACGGAATCGCAACAATCAGCATGACACCGAATGACCCAAACAATCTAATCACCGCATTGGTTGTTTCAGAAAAGAACTTATCACGATCTTTCGCATCAATATGAACGGATGCAGATTCAGTCCAGGACATACTGAAGATACTAAAAATGCTGCTGAATATTGCAGCATACTTGTTAGAGACTGCATAAATACCGTTCGCAGCTGCGCCGAGGAAAAGTGTGATGATTGTTCGGTCCGATACGTTAATCACCCACCACGCGACACCGTTAGGAACAAGTGGCAAAGAATAGTTCACAAGCTTTCGCTTGAGTGCCTTGTCTGGATTCGCAATGCCAATGTAACGCCATAGCTTTAAAGAAATAAACAGATATGTAGCACCTACTAGATTCGAGAGTGCAAGTGATGCCAGAAGACCTTCAGCGCCCCATTTCAATACAGCTACAAACACAATACTTGCTACGAGCGTCGTCACACCTGTTGCGATACTACCAATAGCGAACTTTTTGTTGTCCCCTAAACCTCGAGCAAACTGCAAAAAGAGATTCGAAAATATCGTGATCGCAATCAGCAGGACAATCAGTAACGCATACGGAACGTGCAAGATTAAAGCGATGAGGCCAAATAATATTGCAGACACAACCATGATTGGGAGAACAAGCTGCATTACATTCGATATAACTCGCCTTTTTTCGTTCTCGTCATTACGTGCATCTATAAGGAAACGAAATGATGCCATCTCGAGCTGAATTGTAATTGCCGGAACGAGCAAGGCAACATACGTGATAACGAGGTCAACAACACCATACTCACTCGGTGAGAGGAAAAATGTGTAGAGCGGAAGCAAGAAAAAAGAAATCATTTGAGTAGAGACCTTACCAAGGCCTATAATCAGAGTGTTTTTAACTAGCTCCTTGCGTTTATTCATTTGAATCCATCATCTCGATTAAGAATAAAGTACAGAATGCTTGGCCCCAAGAATTACTCTCAAATCGCTGCGGATACATTGAGAAGCCTCGACATTCAGCGGATGAACCTGTGACTTTTCCGCTTGCATCTACATTATTCAGTACAGATTTTTCAATTTTTGAAATAACACCCGAATACTTGTCCACGTTATTAGTTACCTGTGCGTATTTTAGTAAAGAGTAACCCAACATACCCGCCACAGACGAGTCACTGGGACCGTCTACTGCCTGTAGCTGCCAGCTAAACGAACCATCATCTTTTTGATAACTTATGATTTTATCAAACATAGTAGATATGTTCTTCTCTAGCTCGGAATACTCCTTGCTACCCTCATCCAACCAACGAATAGACTCACACATACCGAGAAGCATCCATCCCAGTCCTCTACCCCATCCAATTACACCGCACTTTTGGCCCTTAGGGATGTCATATCCGTGATATGGCAATCCAGATGCGTCATCCATTCCATATCTGAAAAAAGCACGGAACTGATCCATAGCGAGCTTAACTGCCTCTGGCTCACTATTTTCTACCCCATATCTAATAAGAAAAGGGCAAACCATACCAAGAGTATCAAGGTACGCAGCGCTATCGCCTTTACGGTATACTATACTACCGGCTTCATCACGATCGTAGGTTGATAAAAATTTATACATCTTGTCGTGGATTTGCTCATCGAGCAAATCATAGCATGCGTAGTAGTAAAGTGTATTATCTACCATTCGCATGGACTGCTTCCTGCCTAACAATAAGCCTACGGAGGCCGAGCTCCACTCTGTTATATCTTTCGCAGCGTAGTTATTTATTGCAAATGCCAAGCCGCCATTGTTCCAAAAGAATGGATCTTCGACGAATTTTTTTTCACGTATCACTTTCTTCAGAAGTTTCTTTGGCTGGATCTTAAGATTTTGTTTCATCATATAGTCTGAATAGTGAACCATAGACTTAATAAGCTCAGTTTGAGTCGTATCCGATTTTAAATTTTTATTCATTTGTATTCCCCAGGTATTTTTTAAGATAGTCCATGGAGCGGATCTTTTCTATATTCCTGATATTATTAACATTGGCCCAATTAATTTCACTATTAAGCAGCTCATTGGTGATGTCTGAAATGTTGAAGACAAGCCGATCCTCAAGCCCAAAAACCCTCAGCAGCGAGCTAAAGCGTGCAAGACCGCGTTCTTTATTTCCAATAGCAATAAAAGGCTTATTGAAGATGATCGAGAATACAGTACCATGGAAGGAATCAGTCACTACATACTTCGCATCTCGAAAACTACGAAGCCACTGGGTTACTGGTGGCATCGGCTTACCGTTATTCTCGTCGCCATCTATCAAATGGAATGGCTTGAGTGATAATATTTTACCGATCTTGGTGATAATACCCTGCTTGTCGCCTGCTACATCAAGGACGTAAACAAAGAGCTTCCCATTTGGTGCGTAAGTCGGCAACTTATCGTCATCAATTAGCCCACTATACGTCTTCTTATCAATAAGTAATGTAGGATCAATGTGATGTTCGGCATCAATTCCCCAGTACTTTTTACTTATTTCTGCGCCCGAAAACTCACGAACTGAGATAGCAGTGAATTCTTTTGCCAGTAAACGTGTTTGATTAATCAATCGATCGCCATACTCATCCAAATTGTCCTGACCAAATGACGCTGCATAGGACAGGCGTATGGCGTCCTTATTTCTCACGAATGACAGCATGTTGTGCAGGACGGTACCGTATGGCTTCCTCCATACTTGATCGCTACCCACTACGTAAGCACCAAAACCTTTCCTAAATGAAATTAATCTAGCCTTATCAAAATTCATAGTACGTATATGGCTATCCACAAACATAGAGGTATATTTTGTTATAAAGTTAATCGGTGTATACTTTTTTCCTTTTAAGCGAGTAAGTATGTATCTGGATCCCGGAACAGCTTTCGCAATACGTCGTTTCAGAACACCACCACTTCGCGTTGTAGCAACATCATGCCCCATGTCTCTCACTACTTTTTGAAGAGCATATGCTTGTAATATTCCGCCATAGTTTGCACCGAGCCTCAAGGTCACTATCAATACTTTCATACTATCTCCCACTAACCTTTCTGGTCATTACTATCAAAATCAAAATCATTTTATTATTCTTATAGGCAGCCCAACACGCTATCTTATAGTATATCGATAGCCTTGTCGTATCGGCATTCTCATACATATTATGAAAATCCTCATGGCTACATATCTTATCCAGCAGAGCATACATACTGGAAATTTTCTTCATTCTTACTGAGTTAATAATGGTAAAATTAACCATATTACCAGCGTTGACTGCGTTAATATGCGCCCTCTGTTTTTCGTCAAATTTTTGTTCAACAATATGCTCGTTAACAGCCGCGATACTACCGAGCTTATTGTCAAAGTCATTGGACGAACGGGTAGCACCTCCATCACGAACAAAATAATCATACGTAACTTTATTACTAACAACTACGGTCTTTACGCTCTTAAGCAAATCGATAAAAAACCACATATCTTCCATCATCAAAATACCTGTAGGAAATACAAGTTTACTATTAATAAGCACAGCCCGTTTGATCATGAGCAACCATGAATAAGACATCAGGTTACCAGTTGAAGCGGCATACATAAGTTGCTGAATATCACTCCCCTCATACACGCCTTCATCGATGCTTTCCGAAAGAACCGTAACGTCGCCCTTGTTATGTACATTGCATTTTGTTCGCACGCAGTCGGCCCCAGTATCCTGCATCGCTGTTACCATAATATGTATTGCATCCAGCTGTAGTAAGTCATCAGCATCTACAAAGGTAATGTAGTCACCAGTAGCTTCTACCACTCCCCTATTACGAGCTGTCGATGCACCTGTATTCTGTTGATAGATATATTTGATCCTATCATCAATCTCCAGATATTTACGACAGATATCTTCAGATTGGTCCGTAGAGCCATCATCTACAATAAGGATTTCAATATTCCCATAATTCTGGTTTAGGATACTATCGATACAAGCACCTAAATAGAGCTCAGCATTGAATACTGGCACTATAATCGATACTTTCTTTAAAGCTTGTTTCTTTACCATTCTAGATCCTTCCGAATGGTCCTTGTTTTCAAGTGTATTTTTATGTGGGACCAGTCAAGTTTTTTTAGTTGTCGGCGCATATAGTTAAGTCTCCAGCGAAGATCTTGAAGCGCAGAAACATGAGTGCTGCGATGCTCTACATCGAAATAATTCTCTTGTATATACAGCTTTGACGGTATAATTCCTTTTTCGCTAATCCGAACATGCATAGGTCTCTTCTGAATGTGTACATACATACACTCTGTGTCATCATCGACTCCATTAACACCCCGGAATAGACCGACTCCACTCGTATAGACAAAATACTGATTAGGCACATTCTGTATACTGCAATGTTCGTCGATGGTAAATTTATAATACTGAGGAAGAACATCTGCATAACTTGGATTAGAGTACGTCGTGTAACCTGCCTTAAGCAATAGTACAGGGAACATAATCTCGTCGTAAAAACATGGCTCATGCATAGCCACTGCTTCATTAAAATTAATGACCCCCCCTACATTCTGGCGGAACAGCTCATTTATATCGTCCATATTCCTATAGAACATTAATGCGCCACGTTCTAGTATTCTATCGTATTTTTCAAATGTCTCTTCGAACAAGAAGTTGGATAACTTTCCTAGTACCATATCGGTATCGACGTGACCCCAAAAATCATACCCATCAATATACTTATCGAATATTTTGCCGAATGCTGGACGATAATCGCATATTTTATAAGGACTAGAAATACCAAATTCGTCACCAAGCTTCTGTTTAGTTAAGCTGTTAAATGCTTCGAATGTCATCAAAACCATCTTCACGTTCTTTGGCACATTGAATAATGTCTTATCGTCTGTGATTATTAAAAAATCGCAAAAATCCTCATTAAGCCCACAGCTATCCAAGAAAATCTGAAAATAGTTCGGTAGCTTTCCGAAGTACGGAGATATTAAGATTTTTTTCATTGATTATTCACCTTGCTCAACCTGGTATTATTTCTACGTTCAATATACACACCCGCCACAATTACTAAAGGAATAAATAGCTTGGCACGATGGCGCATAGCGGTTCCATAATTTGAAGTACCAAATGCGAGTACTACCATCATAGCAATCAAAGCATAAGAAAAATACTTTATCAGTAATATATTACCAATTGGACTTGCATCCTTGTTTTTTGATTTAAATACGCCACTTTTATAAATAACAATGAAAAGCACCGCGTAACACAAACCGTCCAACAGGCCGTATATATCCGCCAAGCTTCTTATCATCCAGACAAATGGAGCCATAATGAAGTAGATAACCTTTATTGGTCCGTACAGTATTGCATCACCAAAACTATTAATTTGTATGCCCGAAAGATAAGCCGCACGACCAACTGAGCGCGTTTCTTGAATATTCCCCACCTGCTCAATGCTGACCTCTCCATAGAACTTTTCTGTACCAATACCACTTGCGAAAAGGATATACATTAATATCACCAATAATACCGGCAAGGCTATTTTCAGTAGATGAATATATCTCCCCTTTGTGGTCTTAATACTTATAACTAAGATAAGGGCGAACAGTACAATTCCCACCGTATGGACAACGGCTGCAAGAATAGCAAGCAAGACTGATACCACCAGATAACTCAGTTTGCCCTGCGAATAGTATCTATATGCGAAATATAAACTTGCCACAAAAGGTAATATAAAAAGAGACTCTCTATTGGCGAAGCCTGCGGACTGCAATAAGATGGTAGGAAATATTGCAACTATCGTTACTATTATAGCGGCTGTTTTCTTTGAGAATAATTTAGATGATAAATCAAATGCCACAACACAACACAAAAAGCTCAACAATGCGTTAAATAAACTTACAATCATAATGTCAGCAGATCCGATAATATTCCAAATAAGCCCTATGGTCCAAGAGTATATGTAAGCGGTATAAGGAATTGAATGGAAAAGTACAGACAGATCCATATTAGAGTATTCTTCTGCACGGAAGATAAGTCCGTCACCGTCATAATAGTTACCCCCGGCAGCGAGGACAAAATATACAGCTAGGGCAAATCGCAAAAAGAATGCAACAACGAGTATTTTTAATATACTCCTGCGTTTAGCGACTATACCTAATAGAATAAGCACGCAGACGAGAAAAAAGAATCCGCTCCAAAGAGTTGCGGTTACTATCATATAGAATATACCCCGGCGTGAAATTTAAGCGCACTATCAAGACTGAACTCTTCAGGAAAGGTAGCATGTGGCAAACGCACGTAGAGTGCATCAAGCTTCTGGTTAAATTCTTCGCTATTATTTAGCTCATAACTTTCCATGTGCTCAAGTATATGTCCGCGAATCTTTGTTCCTAGAATAGGCGTATTCGTCGCTAGCGCCTCTAGCTGGTAGATGCCCAGCCCTTCTTGTGTTGATGAGGATACAGCAAGATCACTAGAATTATTAAGGCTTACGATGTCCTTGCGATAACCAAGGAAGTGAATCTGCTCTTCTAACTTAAGTTGTTCGACAAGTTTTTGGCACTTTCCGTCCATACCATCTGATCCAACAAGCAACAAATGAGCATCTTCATGAGTACGCAAAAAGCCTGCTATGTTGGAAATCATCCATATCTGATTTTTGCGCGGCAACAACTCGGCTACGTATATCATCACGAAATCATCAAGTTCAAGGCCAAGACTTGTGCGATACGCGCCACGTTCGCCCTTAGTCATGTTTATCTGAAATTTATTAAGATCAACACCAATGCCAGATGTATACACCACGTTTGTCTTAAAACTTTTTAAAGCCCTCGTATAATCCTCTTCATTAATAGTTATCAAAGTATCAGTGAAATGCGCCATAATTTTCTCAACCGGATAATAAATTAACCAATTCATGAGTGGTGCACCCTTAAAAAAGTGGAAGCCATGCGCCGTATAGATCACGCGCGTTCCCCGCTTACGTGCTGCGATTGCAGCCAAGCGCGTCACAACACTCCCCATTGGGGTGTGCGTGTGAATAATGTCATATCCTTCAGCGTCGATTACCTTCTTTAACTGAAAAATTGCACGCAAGTTGTTAATACTAAAAGGACTCCGTTCAAACGGAATCACAAAAGCTTTGTCGGCATCGAGAATCTCTTCTTCACCCGCAGATGCGTAATGAACTGTATAGCCCTTCTCTTTGAGCATACGCATAAAAGGTCGGTTGAACTTTTGAAAGTTCGCCGTATGCGAAGTGAAAAGCACCTTCTGCCTAGGCGCAGTCATATCTAAGCAGCCTCGTTAGCCGTAGTTTGCTGCTCGTGTCCCTCTTGGTGGCCCTTAATAGACAGAACCGCCCAGATAGTACGACGGAAACATTTAAAATCCATCCAAAAGCCAAAGTTATTGACGTACTCACCGTCCATCTGCGCTTTAACGTCATCGTTTAGCTCATCGCGTCCGTTCACCTGTGCCCAGCCAGTGATACCAGGCTTCACGCTGTTCGCGCCAAATTGATCACGCAGCTTCAATAATTTTTCTTCTTTCAAGACAACTGGGCGTGGACCGACAATGCTCATGTCGCCTTTGATGACATTCAGTAGCTGCGGAAGCTCGTCGATCGATAGCTTGCGCATCACTTTACCGGAACGTGTAATAAAAGATCCCGCATCTTTAAAGGCGCTTGTTGGACTATCGCTTGGCGCGTCCGTGCTCATTGTGCGGAACTTGTACACGGTGAAAGGCGTTTTGTGTTTGCCAGAGCGAAGTTGGCGGAACAATGCAGGACCACGAGAATCCAATCGTACCCATATAACGACTGCTGTAAGCGGGATCGCAAGTACAAGAATTGCGACAGTAGCCACAATAATATCAAGCACTCTTTTTATAACTGATTGATACATAATAACGCCTTCCCTCAAATTGTCGTATTGAGTTATTTAGTGGTAGTTTTTTTCGTGGTGCTTTTCTTTGCGACTGTCTTTTTCGCTGCTGGTTTTTTAGCAACTGCCTTAGCGGTACCCTTCGTTGTAGCAGGAGTCGTCTTCTGTGATTTTTTCACAGGAGTCTTCTTCACTACTGGTTTCACTGTGGGTTTTGTAGGTTTTGCGAGCTTCGTACGCATGTTTGTGACCCAGCTAATAATGGAATTTTTAGCGCGGATGAATGCTGGCTCAGTCGTACGAGCTGCTTTTGAAGACTTTTTCTTTTGTGCGATCGGTTTTCGGACGCGTTTTTTAATGGCGTCGCCCTTGATATCGTAGATAAAGAACAACACTATCAATGATACAACAAAACCTATCGCAGTGGAAATCGCCAGCTGCATCAGCTTGTTTACGTTGTACGGTGGGATCGCGCTACTAGCGTTGTCGACGATACTGAGGTTATCGGTACCATACAGATCTTTTGCTTCGCTTTTAAACGAGACGACTGCGGCGCGGAGGAATTTTCGGCTGTCGTCGGGGTTGTCGGTGCTGACGCTTAATTTAATAACCTCAGTCCCCTTCTCGTTTGCAGCAGATACGGATGCAGCGATCTGGTCGTATGACATATCAAGTTTTTGATCGTTCAACACAGGTTCTAGCACGCGACGAGATTTGAACAGCTCAACATAGTTGTTGATCTTGGTGACATCCTGCGTCGAGCTAGATCCAGCGCTGTTGATAAACAGCAGCGTTGCGTCGCTCTTATACAGTGGGACCTGAACGAATGTATTGTAGACCAGTCCACCAAGGAGCCCCGCAAGGGTCAGTGAAAGAATCAGCAGCCAATTTCTGACATAAAAACGAACTAAACGGTATAGATTAATTTCTTGCATAGCAAACACACTCTTCCTCAAATTTACTAGGGCATACTATAGCAGAGAATTATCAATCTGTAAAGTATATTACAGAGTATAGTATTCAGTAGGCTCTACGGGATGGGTACTGCGGCGGATGCGGGTACGGCAAAGCGATGATCTTCTTCACGAACAGTACCGTGGCGATAGCAATGCCAATAATCACCAGCCACAGGTACCACGGCATACCAAAGATGCGCCAGCCGTTCGGCGTGGAATCGATGACCGCCCCTTGGCGCGCGGGAACTTCCTGACCCGGTAAAATCGTTGTCGTGACCGGTCTGTCCTGTATGGTGACCGCGCCAGTGCCTGCATCTACGGTAACAGGTCGGACGGTCGACGGTGTCCCGCCCCCATTCGTCAATCGGCCTACGGCGGTAATCAAGCGCTCAGCTGAACCTGTCGTCACAATCGGTGGTGGCGCGGTGATTGTGCCTGCAGCAGCCTGGTCAACGATCGGTGGCAATGGTGGCGCCGGATTTGGGTTTGGCTGTTCAATGGGTGGCACCACGGGTGGCTGCGGAGACGGATCGTTATCGGGCGGCGTTGGGACGGGTATCTGGGGATCAACAGGAAGCGGCGGCGGTACTGTAGCCACGGGCACCAGTTGTGGCTCACTCCACTGCCCTACTAGTCCTGTCATATCAACCGGGGCAACGCGCCAATAGGTGTCACCCGCCGGGAACTGCGCACCTAACGGCGCAACATCAAAGCTCGCCTGACCGATACTGGCCACGCACTGCAGCTGCGCAAAGCTGGTGGTATCAGATACGCAGATCGTGTACGTGCCGGTCTGTGTAGCCGTTGGTGTCCAGGTCACGATTGTTGGGTTCGGGGCAATAAAAACGGCCGCTACGGGCCGAGATACGATGAATGAAGTGATGAACGCCAACGCTATGCATATCAGCAAGAAAGATATGTTTCTTGCGCCTCGCAGGTTTCGCATGCTGTTGGTTAGTCTTGCCGCGCCATCCATAGCCCCTCCACATTCACTATGTACTACTTAGTATAGTACAAAATGTTTATGCATAAAAGATTTATCCGCGTTCAAGTTCGTGGATGCGATCGTGATCCAGCCCGTAGTAGTGGGCAATCTCGTGCCACAGGACGCGCTTGATCTGTTCAGCCAGTTCAGCCTGGTTGTGCACGACCATTAGGATGGAATGTTTAAATAGCGTGATTTTGTCGGGTAGGACAAACGAGTAGTTACCGCCGCGCTTGGTCAGTGGAATACCTTCGTATAACCCCAGTAGGATGTTGCCGTCGCGTAGGCCGGCTTGCTTGGCTTGATACTCGTCAGGCCAGTCAGCATACAGAATGGCGACATTATTTAACCCCTTGATGTACTCTTGGGGGATCTCGTCCATCGCGTGACTAATCAGGCGGTCAAATTCTTGGTCAGATAATTCCATAGCTATATTAAGTATAGCGCTTATTCTTCAGAAGAGAAGTTAATTTTGTCGGAATTTTCATGCATATCTTTTAGCATCTCATCCCACTCTTGGATCAGCTTCTCGCCGTCTTCTTCCTGGTCAAGGTCGATCACTTCATCGTGTTCGTATTCATCTAACGGACTGACGGTACCGTCATCGGTAGGTTCAACGGGTTGTAGTTGCAGGAAGGTAAAGATCGACATGGGGGCTTTTCACTGTTTATTTTTGTGTGTTACTACCTGTATATTAGCATAAACGTGATGAAAAGTCAATCCCCTCCCCTCCGCGCCAGTTCCTAGAAAAGCAAATACCCCGCCGATCTCACGATCGACGGAGCATTTGGTGCTCGACGTGATCGGAGATCAGACGGGGGTCAGTTCGTGACTTTCGTCACGGGTGGGTTCGGGAGTTTCCTCCACGGGTGTGTTCACGGCGCGTTCACTTTTCTTGCGCAGGTGCGCCCGAATCAGCACGACAGTAATGGCGATAGCGGCGAGCGCGATGACTGCGAGCGACGCGATACCCCTGATGCTGATCCAGTAGGCCGGCGACAGGAACGAATACGCGAACGCCGCGAACCTCATCTCCCCCTTCACGTCAGACCGCAATAGCGGAATGTTGTGCTGATCGGGCGAAGGGTTTGCGTCGCCCCACGTCTGCAAGCTGCCGTTGTCTTCAAAACCGATCAGCCGATGCGTCACGATTTTGGAGGTTCCGGGTTCCTGGAACGTGATGATGTCACCGACCTTCAGGTCTTCGCTCGGTTGAACGAAGACAATCGAGCCACGTGGCAACGACGGCTCCATGGAGCCACCGTCAATCCGGATCAACTGGTAGTTGAGCAGGGTTGCTACGACCACGCCAGTGAACAGAACGAAAAACAGGACGTACGCGTTTCTACGGAGAAACGTTTTCATTTTCTGCATTGGATGATCCTTCGGATTCAGGGGCTGGGGGTGCATTTTGCGGGGCGGGCTCGGGAACATCGACCACCTCCGGTTCGGGAGGTGGTGTCGGTTCAGGTTCGGGCTCGGGAGCAATCTCGGGCTCAGGCGTTGGTGTAACCTCCGGTTCGGGAGGCGTCACTACTTCTGGTTCCGGGGGCTGCTGGACGTCTTTATCGGGTTCGGGTGGTACGTCAGCGACGATCTCGATCTCAGTCAACTCGCCGGTGGGCTCGTCATCTGGAATCTGGAAGGTCATACTGACTCCTACATCCTGCGTTGCGGTATACTCCGCACTGCTTGAGGTAGGGATGAAAGCATAAAAAGCCACAGCGAAGACCGCCACGACTAGTACTGTACTGCGTTGTCGTGACATTGCTACTCCCTATGGGTGTGTGAACTGCTATGGATAGGTGCATAAGATTCAGAATGGATTTTCGGAATCTTGTGAACATGCCGATAGTGATGTGTGCTCTGGGCACTCAGCTTCCGACGAAGGAAGTGAGTGCCCAGAGTGGTGCAGCCCCGCAGGGGCTACATAGTTACTGCTGAGTCAGCGTAGCCGGAATTTTGCCGCCGAACTTCAGGCCCATCCAGTCGTTGCCGGCGTCCTTGTCCAGCTTGACGGTGAACACCACGGTCTTGGTCTGACCGGGCTTGACGACGCCGAGGTTCCAGCTGGCAGGCAAATCGGTGACCGGGCTCAGCGCTGCAACCGGGGTAACGGCTGTACTGCTGAGCGGACCGACGACCGGGCCAGAGACCACACCGACACCGACGGACAGCAACGTGTAGTCCACGTTTGCCGGCGGGGTGCCGTCCGTGAAGTTGCTGCCGATGGTGAGGACGGCGGGGATGTCTCCCGTGTTGGTGACCTCGAAAGTCCGCGAAGTGACGTCGCCCGGCTTCACCTTGAAGTCGAGGTTGGCCGTTCCGTTGTTCGAACCGTCGTTCAGGTCGAGGTACAGACGCTGAGTCTCGATGTTGACCCCCACCTGCTTGGTAGCAGTGTAGGTCGCCGTCGACGGGGTCGTGATGCCGAGCGCAACGATTGCGACGACAGCGACGCCGACGATGCTGGTGACGGTACGCTTGGTGGTGCTCGAGGACATTATGTCCCCTTTCTGCAGCCGAAGCTGCGTCGGGAGTGCAATTGCAAGGTAACTATGACCTTCCTATTGGAGGAAGACACAAAGGTCATCTTACAATGAGCTTAAATATATGTCAACACTTTATATAGTTTTTGTCCACTATAGAGCTTAATAGAGAAAGAATACGCTACAGGTAGCGTATTCTTTCTGTTGACCGGTACTATTATGCCTATGCTTTTTGCAGTGAAATGCTCAGTTTCATACCCTCGACCGTTGCGGTCGTGGTGTACGAAAGCGCATCAGAAACTTGTTCAGTCGTGAGTGTTTCTTCTTCAATTGTCGTCTGGTGTGTAGCGATCGCGACCTTTAACAGTTCGTCGTCAGCTTCGAGGTGCAGCGTAATGCGATCATCAATATTCAGTCCAGCGTCTTTACGGGCAGCTTGAATGTAGCGGACAACCTCACGAGCGAGGCCTTCAGCCTTTAGCTCATCTGTTAGTTCAAGGTCGAGTGCCAGTTCCCCACCGACGATGACAGCCTTCACGTTCAGCTCTTCGGTCAGGACATCTTCGAAGTTCACGAACTGGCCCCTTGTTGGGATGGTGACACTGGCGAGAGGTTGGCGGATCTTTAGCTTTGACTTGGCACGCAGGCTGAGGGCCTGGTTAACGTAGTCGCGGACGGTTTCCATATCTTGGACGACCAGTTCGTTGACGTGGCCGACTTTTGGCCAATCGGTTAAGTGAACGCTTTCTTCACCTGTCAGCTTACGGAACAGCTCTTCGGATAGGAATGGTACAAATGGCGCCAGGGCTTGGCTGAGGCGGACCAGGACATAGTGCAGCGTCGCGTAGGCGTTGGCTTTGTCGGCGTCATCTTCGGACTTCCAGAAGCGGCGGCGACTACGACGAACAAACCAGTTACTCGCGTCGTCGATGAACGGCAGGATTGGCTTCATTGCGTTAGGGATATCATAGCTATCCATAGCAGTCTCGATCTGTTCGATCAGCTGGTGCAGCCGGCTAACGACCCATTGGTCGAGCGGGTTGGTCAGGGATTCAGACGGATCCGTCACGATTTCGCCTGGGACTGGGGTAAATTCCCAGCCATCAACTTCGGCATATAGCGTAAAGAAGTCGTACATGTTCCAAATCATGCTGAGCTTGCGGGCAACGTCCCCGACTTCGCGGTCTTTCAGTGCGAAGTCTTCACCAGACAATAATGGGCTCGATAACAGCGTAAAGCGTAGGCTGTCGGCGCTAAACTGATCCATCAGTTCGTTTGGATCGGTGAAGTTCCCGCGGCTCTTGCTCATCTTCAAACCATCGTTGCCGGCGACGTTCCCGGTGACGATGACGTTCTTGAAGGCGTTGTGACCAAATAGCCCGACGTTCACGGCGTGCACGTAGTAGAACCAGGCGCGGACTTGGCCGACGTATTCGACGATGAAGTCGCCAGGGAAATTCGCTTCGAACTTCTCGACGTTTTCAAATGGATAATGGAATTGTGCAAATGGCATGCTGCCCGATTCGAACCAGCCATCCAGGACCTTGTCGATACGCGTGTAGGTAACGCCATCGATCTCAAAAGTAATGTCATCGACCCATGGGCGGTGATAATCTTCCAATTCTACCCCTGAGAGTTCTTTTAGTTCAGCGTAGCTGCCGATCACCTTGATGTGCTCGGTGCCATCGGCGTCTATCCCCTTCCAGACCGGCATTGCAGTAGCCCAGAAACGGTCGCGTGACAAGTTCCAGTCCGGTGCAGTTTCAATCGTCTTTTGGAAGCGACCGTGTTTGATGTGGCCCGGGAACCAATTAATGTGTTCAGTGTTTTCGTCCAACATCTGCGTGCGTTGGTCGTCGACGTTGAAGAACCAGCTTGGGTGCGCGCGGTACATCAGGCGGTGGCCGGTGCGCGGGTTGTGTGGGTATTCGTGGCGGATGTATTCGATCTTCCAGACAATGCCCTTTTCGAGCAGTTCTTTAGCGATCTGCTTGTTGCTTTCCCACATCTCTTGGCCGATCCAGTCACCTTCGGTGTAGACGCCGTATTCGTCCAGGACGTGGACGACAGGGATGTTCTTTTCTTTGGCGAAGATAAAGTCTTCTTCACCATAGGCTGGCGCCAAGTGCACGATACCGGTACCAGATTCGGTCGTCACGTAGTCTGCGGCCCAGATTTTGTGGGCGTTTTCGCCGCGGTCGACGAAGAGTGGTTCGTAGTTTTTCCCCACCAGCTCAGCACCTGTCAGTTCGCGAATAATAGTGTAGTCCAATGCATTGTGTTTCTCGTCAGTCAGCACTTTAGCGACAAGGTCTTTGGCGATCACGAGGTGTTCGCCGTTTAATTCGACTTCGGCATATTCCACTTCGGGGTTCACAGCTAATGCGGTGTTCGCAGGGAGCGTCCAAGGCGTTGTTGTCCAAGCAAGCAGTGAGTAGTCTTCGCCGACAACCTTAAATTTCGTGTACACGCTCGGATCCGTCACATTCACATACGCACCGGCGTCCATTGTGACCTCTGCCTTAGACAGTGGTGTCGCCCACTTCGTGTCGTACATCAGAACGCGTTCGCCCTCGTAGATCTTACCCTTTTCATACAGCTGTTTGAATGCCCACCAGACAGATTCCATGTAATCTTTGTCCATGGTTTTGTAGGCACCCTTGAAATCAACCCAGCGACCGATGCGGTCGATGGTGTTTTCCCATAGCGCAGCGTTGCTCACCATGCTCTCGCGGGCAAAGTTAATGTAGTCTTCCAGGGTAATCTTCGTTCCTACTTCGTGACGACTGGTGATACCCATCGCTTTTTCGACGAAGTTCTCGGCCGGGAGGCCGTGTGTGTCCCAGCCCCAGACGCGTTCGACGTGTTTGCCCTTCATCGTTTGGTAGCGCGGCACGGCGTCCTTCACGACAGAGCTGAGGAGTGTTCCATGGTGCGGTACACCGGTGATAAATGGAGGGCCATCGTAAAAGACATACGAGTTGTCTTTCGGACGCATATCGACGGACTTTTCAAACGTCTTGTTGTCTTTCCAGTACTGGACGAGGTCTTTTTCGTATTCGAGTGCGCGGCGGCGGCTGTTGGATTTGAACTGCATTATTTTTCTCCCTGTCGGATCATGTTGATTGATGGCATTACGTCTCTGAATAAGTGTTCGCTTCCCGGGATAACCTCGAAGCCATTCTTTTCATAAAATCGGATGGCGCGTTGGTTGTAGCTGACGACGCCCAATATGACAGGCTGCGATAGATCAAAATGTGTGAACACCTGATCGACGAGTTGCTGCGCGATCCCTTGCCCGTGATAATTCTTGTCCACATACAGCGCGTCGAGGTGTTGTCCCGTCTCTTCTAGATTGGTCGCATGCACCATGCCAATAATCCGATCATCCAATTTTGCAACATAGAGCGGCTGATGCACTGGATCATCGAGGATTGGTGTTACTCTTTCACGCGACGATTCAAGCGCCTCAGGCGTCAACCACCCTTCGGCACGACTCTTGACCCATTCAAGCGAGACACCGGCTGCTTCGTTCGGGTATGTGTCCAACCAGCCCTGCGCCTGCACGGTGCGATAGCCCTCGAGATCATCGAGTGTTGCCGGTTGAATTACTGGGTGCGGTGAGGGTTCAAATTCAGACATACATACCTTTTTTTAAAAACAAATAAAACTCTCATCCATCGGAACCCCGTAAGGGTGGTGCCATCCGATTTCTGAGAGTTTTTTATAACTTCAGCGCTTAATTGTTCGCTATAACGCCGCGTTCACGTTCGGTTCTACTAGATCTACAAGATAGTGTGAATCGTTCTTCCGAAGACTCGTGGCTGATTACCACTCAATCGTCTCTGTAACTTACTATAATGCACTCATGTCGTTTAGGCAAACAGCGCGTCACCGAACTTCACCACAACCAACACGACCATCAGGGCCAGCCATGAAAGCACCAGCATCTGGTGGTATCCCCCATTTAGGAACTTCTGCACACGATCGTTGAGTTTTTTCTTCAGATGGAAGGTGTTCTCTTTCAAGTTAAAGTGCGTGATCGTCGCAAAAGTAATCGTCATCGATGTAGTGACTAGTAGGCACCATGGACACAGGACCTGAATTGCGTAGACGCTGCTGAAGAACAGCCAGTACGAGAACGCGATGGCGATCAGGTAGCCGATGTTGGCGCCAATTAGGAACCAGCGTGGCATCTTTGTGCCAGATAGACCAAGGAGGGCGACAGTGATCATAATTGGGAAGAAGATCAGCCCCAGCAGCATATTTGGGAAGCCAAAGACGTGTGATTGCCAGGTTTGCATCACGGTCGAGCAGTTCAGCACGACATTAATGCTACACGACAGGACCGCGTTCGGGTTCTCGTACAGATGGAACTTCTCGAGTGTTAGGATGAAAGCCGCCGCCAACGCAACAACTGCAAACAGCAGCATCAGCGCAAAGACATAATACTGATAATTTTTTTGGCGGTGTTCTTTGGTGAACATCTGCGCAAATCCGACGCCGGTGTTTTTCGCTTTTTTATTGAACATAGTAACTGACCTCACTTATCGTTGGTAATGGCAGCCCCAGCCAGCTGTTTTGCAGCATGCCGTCATCTGATAATGCCAAGATTGCAGGCAAAATCATCAAATCGTAGGTACGGGTGAAATCGATCCCAGCCGGTGATTCTGGATCAAGTGTTTCCAAGTCGTGTCCGGTTTGGCGCTTGAAATCAGCAATGTAATCCGTCACCTGGCGAGCGTAGTCGGTTCGGTCTTTAAAAACCACGACGACTTTCATTGCTGCTACGCGACCTTCTTTTGTTCAATCACTTCTTTGCGTTGTTCAAGGATCTTGACGAAGTCATCAAGCGTTTTGAAATCTTGGTAGACGCTGGCGAAACGCACGTAGGCAACTTCGTTACGCAGCGAAAGCTCGTCCAGAACCTTGTCACCGATTTGCTTTGAAGTAATTTCGTTTTCGCCAAGGGCGTACAAACCAGATTCGATCTCGTCGATCATCTCTTCGACTTCAACTTCCGAGTTAAAGAACTTACCTACTGAGCGTTTGATAGCGATTGAAAGCTTCTCGCGGTCGAACAGGGTGCGCGCACCGTTCTTCTTGATCACGGCCAGGTTTGGTTTTTCGATACGTTCGTAGGTTGTGAAACGTTTGCCGTCCGGTGTTTCACGACGACGACGGATTGTTACACCGTCACTTACCTCACGAGATTCTACGACTCGACTGTCACCAATGTTTATTTGTGTCATGGGATCTACTCCTCTGTCTTTTTATTGCGCTTTTTGCGGCGGCGTAGGAACGCAGGTGTGTCAGATTCGTCTTCCTCTTCAGCTGGTTGGTTCCAGATGTTTGCGTCGTGGCTTTCTTCGGCGAAGATTGCAGCGGATTCTGTCTGGTCAAGGTTCATATCAACGTTACTGACGACTTCTTGGGCCATGCGGTCGTTGAGTGGTTCAGCAGCTGTTTGAGCTGGTTCAGCTTCAGTTTCTTGGAAATACGCGCTATCGAAACCAGTTGCGATCACAGTAATGATCAGTTCATCTTCGATTTCAGGCTTCAGCGTTGCACCGAAGATGATGTTCGCGTCCGGTGAGACGGCGCTGGTGATGATCTCAGCAGCTTCTTGGATTTCTGACATGCTCATGTCATAGCCACCGGTAACGTTGAACAGGACACCCTTGGCACCGTCGATTGAGACTTCGATCAGTGGTGACTCAATGGCTTGCTGTGCAGCTTGTGACGCACGGTTGTCACCAGAGGCGCGGCCGATACCCATCAGGGCTGAACCGGCGTTGCTCATAATCGCCTTTACGTCAGCAAAGTCGAGGTTGATCAGGCCGTGTTCGGTGATCAGTTCAGAAATACCTTGGACACCTTGGCGCAATACGTCATCAGCGATCTTGAAGGTTTCAAGTAGTGGCGTACGGCGGTCGATCGTTTGCAGCAAACGGTCGTTTGGAATCGTAATCAGTGTGTCGACGTGGCGACGAAGTTGGGTAATTGCCCAGTCAGCGTTCTGACGGCGCTTTTCACCTTCGAAACTAAATGGCTTGGTTGCAACACCGACGACCAGGATACCCATTTCGCGGGCAACTTCAGCGACGACGTAGCCGGCACCAGAACCAGTACCACCACCGGCACCAATTGTTACGAAGACCATATCAGCACCTTGTAGGGCTTCACGGATCTCTTCACGAGATTCGTTGGCTGCGGCTTCACCCACAGTAGGGTTTGCGCCTGCACCGAGTCCACCAGTGGTGCTGTGACCAAGGTGAATCTTTGTGTCCGCTTTTGAGTTATGGAGCGCCTGGGCGTCCGTATTCATTGCGATGAACTGCACACCTGAAAGACCAGCGTCTTTCATGCGGTTTACTGCTGAACCACCGGCACCACCAACACCAACCACTTTAATGCTGGCAAACGTCTGTATATCACTTGGCTTTACTTCAGGCATGTCGTCCCTTTTCTCCTCAGTCTCTTTTATCTTTCACTAGTATACCATTTCCCCACCAGAGGGGAACACTAGGCTTTAAAACGAGCGAATAATTTTGTTACAAGACCCTGGGCGTTCTTCACAGAACTCTTGGCCTTCTTGCTGCCACTGCGGCCATCGACTGCGATGCGCTCGGCATCAAATAGCATCAGTCCGATCGCCGTTGCGAAGGCTGGCTTCTCAATATCATCAGCGACACCCCCGTAGCCAGTCGGTTTGCCGATGCGTGCAGCCAGACCAAGGAAGTTTTTCGCGTAGTCTACGACGTGCTTTAGTTGCGCACCGCCACCCGTCAAAACGACGCCACTTGGCAATTTGCCAGCGCGGCCAGCTTTTTTCAATTGATGTTGAATTGCTTCAAAAATCTCTTCCAAACGCGCTTCAACGATCTCATCGATGTCGTTTGTGCTAAATGTCAGGACTTCCCCATCGTGTTTGATATTCACAACTGAGTCTTCTGAACGGGCAACTGCGGACGCGTGCTCGAGTTTAATCTTTTCGGCGACTTCAGGATCGGTTTTCAGGCCAATCGCCAGGTCGTTGGTGATATTGACACCACCAACAGGAATCACGGCGGTGTATTGCAGGTCGCCCTCTTCGTAAATAGAGATACCAGTGGTTGCACCACCCATATCAATCACGGCAACACCATTTTCCAGTTGTTGCTCGCCTAGGACCGCGCGCGCTGCTGCGATTGCAGAGACAACGACCGCATGTGGTTCGACTTTAGCAGTTTCGGCTGCCTTCTGGACGTTCACCAGGTATGGTGTCAGTGCAGAAATAACGTGGGCGTCGATTTCCAGGCGCGTTCCAGTCATACCGATTGGGTCTTTTATGTTATCTTGGCCGTCGAGTTTATAAGCGTGTGGAATCACGTCGAGGATTTCGCGGTTGGCAGGAACCTTACCGATTGTGGCGACTTCTTCGATACGCAGCAGGTCGTCGCGTGTAATTTCGTGGTCAGCAGCGCCGACTGCAACCATGCCGTCAGCGTGGGTGCTTAAGATATGCGTGCCGTTGACGCTGATTGTTGCGGCGTCGACTTGATAGCCGCTCATCCGTTCAGCTTCACCCAGTGCATCGTCGATGGCTTGGGCTGGACCGTTTAAGTTCACGACAACGCCTTTGCGCATGCCGCTATTAGGGGCGTGACCAACACCGACGATCGTTGGAACGCCTGTTGAGCCGTCAATGTGTGCGACAACTGTCCGCACCGTGGTCGTACCGATGTCTATACCGACAGCGTAGAGTGAGCCTTCTTGCATGAGGCTTAGTATAGCGCTTACGGTGCTACTTCGACAACCCTTTGCTTAATGAAAACTTACAACAATCACATGTACCAAGCGAACTACCAGCTATTTGTTATACTTACCTCATGAATACATCGCTTATCAATCAGCGCCTTGCCGACATTCAGGCGGTTATACCTTTTGACATACTTCTCAGTCGTCAGGCTGATGATAAGCTCAACATCGCAAAGTACTACAAAGCCAACCGCCTCGCCTACCGCCTGATTAATAGCAAACAAGGCTTCGTGCATATGGGGATCAGTGACGACGACACATTTCACGAAAATGATTTTCTCGAACATGCACGTATTATCGCCAGCTACATTGAACAATCGAAAGGCTCAGACGTCCTGGAGCTTGCCGCAGGTAAGGCCGCAACAACAAAATACCTGGCCGACGAGTACGCCCATATCAACTTCACGGGCCTAGACCTGCCAAACGGACAACTTGATATCGCTTCATCACAATCACAAAACCTGACGTTACTGGAAGGTGATTATCATGACCTCTCGCAGTTTAGCTCCGAATCTTTTGACGTCGTCTACATTATCGAGGCGCTGTGTCACGCGCGTAACAAAGCTACTGTCATACAAGAAGTTGCACGCATCCTAAAACCAAATGGAACGTTCATTATTTTTGATGGCTACGTCTCGAAGCCGCGCGCTGCAATGACCGAAACCGAAGCGCTCGTATCAGACCTGACCTACACCAGCATGATGGTGACCAAAGATGGGCATCTTTACGCCGATGTGCAACGGGACTTGAAGGCGTCAGGCCTTGCTATTACCGTCGAAGAAGATCTGTCACGCAACGTACTGCCAAGCATGAAACGCTTGGAATCAAAGGCTGTGAAATATTTTACGCACCCCCGCCTCGCGAAAATGCTTAATAAGATCCTTCCGATTGAAGTCACTGGCAATGCTGTCGCTGCCTACCTGATGCCGCTGTCCGTTGATAGTGGCCTGCATCAGTATTGGATGACGGTGGCGATCAAGAAGCGCTAGTTTTGCCGAGGCTTTTGTTTCGTCAGTTTTTCCAGCATGTACGCCAGCAACGTAACACCACTAGTCGCAACTACGACCAATACGCCGGCAGCAATAGATGCCCGGGTAATAATTTCCGCGAAAAATTGCGCGTGCGTGCCTGCAATGAGCCCTCTGATTACCCACAATACTGGTACCAATAGAAACAGCGACAGCCAGAAAATGCCCCGCGACGTGTTGTATGCCATATACAAGCGCGAGTGAAATTCTTTCAGTGCGATGACCGACAGTACAACGAACGCTATGAAAAGCACGACGAAGACCATACTCATCCCCTGTACGTCGGCCAGATGCGCATATGAGAGGTTCAAATAAATACTAAATAAGAAGTTTCCGATCACAAACGGTGTCGCCAACCAGATACCCAGCGCCAGCACAGTCCACGGCGTGGGCTTCGGATACGGTGAGATTTCGGGTGAGCGTGTCGGTTGCATCGGCATTACCTGCTTAGTGTAGCATCAAAAATATGCTATGGTATTATCCATGACCCACCATCCTGAATTCCCCACCACACCCGAACAACCACTTCGCACAGACATCACAATCGACACCGAAGTATACCAACGAGTGCAAATCTTCAAGGCCGTGATCGACGGGCTACCCCTGGACGAAGAAACCATGGTAGAAGTGTTCGGCACCACCGACCTATCCGTCGAAGGCATCATCGACTTATCGGTCCGCGCATTACTGCAACATATGACAAAAACGCTGGCAGAAACCTAACCCGGCCCCAGCAGTACTAAAGTTGGGTTAAGATTTCGACGCCATCTTCGGTAATCAGCACAGTGTGCTCGAAGTGCGCAGCCAGGCTGCCGTCGCGGGTCGAAATAGTCCACCCGTCATCTTCGGTGATAATACGTTCGCCGCCCAATGTCGCCATTGGCTCAATCGCAATAGTATCGCCTACCGCCAATAATGTTCCGGTGCCTTTTCGGCCGTAGTTCGGAATGTCCGGCGGAGATTCGTGCATTTCGTGGCCGATGCCGTGTCCAACGAGATCACGAATGATACCAAGTTTGGCTTCATTCAAGACTTTTTCAACTGCAGCGCCGATGTCCCCTGTTCGGACAGGACCAGTAATCGCGTCGATACCAGCGTACAGGCTGCGCTCAGTCGCGTTAATGAGGTGCTTTTGGATACCGTTAGGTTCGTTGCCGACAACCATCGTGAAGGCACTGTCGGTTTTCATATTCTTGTAGGTAATCACCAGGTCAAAGCTAACAAGGTCGCCTTTTTGCAGCACGTAATCGGTTGGAATACTGTGCACAATTTGCTCGTTGGTCGAGATACAGATTGCCGCAGGAAAGTTCACTTCTGGAGTCTTGTAGGTTGCAGATGCACCTAAACGAATAATTTCTTTATCAACCCATGCATCTAATTCGATTTCGCTGACGCCGGGCTGTACCTGCTTTTTCAGACCGTCGAAAATAGTAGCGAGGATCTTGCCGCCATCACGCATCGCCTGCACTTCTGCTGCAGTTTTTTCGCGCATGACCATTATTCAGCCAGGCCTCGTGAAGTTAATTCAGCGACAACCCGGTCGTGAATTTGGCCCACCCCACCGACACCGTCGATGTGGACCACAGGAACATTTTGCTGCGTTAAGTAATCAAGCACCGGATACATTTCCTTGCGGTAGATGTTGAGGCGATTATCAATTGCTTCCGGTGTGTCATCGACACGGCCGCGAATCTCCAGGCGCTTGAGTAGTTCAGCGCGTGGGACCTCTAGCACAACGACAAGTGCAATTGCGCGTCCGTGCTGAGGTTGGCTGGCAACCAACCATTCAGCCTGCGGCAACAGACGTGGAAAGCCATCAAGGATCAGCTGATCGATGTTCGTTGCGCCGCTAATAGCTTCGCCCATAATTTTTGTAATCGCATCATGTGGAACCATGTCACCACTGTGCATCAGCTGAACCAGTTCGGGATCGTGTGTATCACGCAGCAGTTGTCCGGCACTTAGCCAGCGCCAGCCCATACGAGCTGCTAAGATTTGTCCTTGAACACTTTTTCCTGCGCCGGCAGGTCCGAAAAATACTATCATATATCTATAGTATAGGGCGGTTACAGATTCGCCAATGCCTCTTTAACGAGTCGTGCAATTGTGCCGCCGTCAGCGCTGTTGCCGAGTTGGCTTTTTACTGCACCAATTACTTGGCCCATCATTGCAGGGTTGGTAGCGCCAGTCGCAACGATCGCTTCGTCGACAGCTGCTTTAATATCAGCTTCTGAAACTTGTTCAGGGAGGTAAGCCTCAAGGACCTTTGATTCCGCACGCTCTTGCTGTGCGAGTTCAGCGCGTTCAGCGCCATCGTAGATCGCAGCACTTTCGGCACGTTTTTTGACTTCACGAATTAATACTTTTTCGATATCGGCGTCAGAAAGACCCTCTTCGCGCTTTTTCTGAGCAACTTCTTCGTTCAAGACCGCAGCCTTAAAATCGCGCAGCACGCTCGCAGAAAAACGATCGCCGCTCAAAAGAGCGGCTTTAATATCGATATCGAATTGTGTCTTAAGCGACAAGGAACTACTTCAGACCCAGGCGGGCTTTGTTTAGTTTGTCAGCTTTACGCTCTTTGCGAATAATCGCTTTTGCGCGGCGCTCAGGCTTGCTAATTGGCTTTGCGAATCGCATTGAAGCTTTCGCTTCTGCGAGTACACCACTTTGCAAAACCTTGCGGTTAAAACGACGAATAATATTCTCGTTTGCTTCTCGTTCGTCTTTACGTGTTACTTGTACCATATGCGATGTATTGTAACAGATGTAACCAAGGTTGACAAGTGGAAAGAAATTGAACTCGCGACAGGGAGTGCGCTCAATCCCAATAAGGCTACCGCTGATCAGGTGTCAGAGGCAGCATTGGCAAGCCGGTGCCAGCGTTAACGCCAAAGGTCTCGCCCGTTGCGTAGGTTTTGATCACCATGTACGCGTTCAAGAAACCAGAGATTATAGGGTCACGTGGAATTTGCTCAGGATCTGGCGCATAAATCAGCGCGTCCTTGTTAAATGCAAACGGCACGAGGGCGGCTGAAGCCACAGGAAGGCGTGTTTCATCTTGCACAGCAAGGGCTACTTCACTAATAACGACAGGATTGAAGGTAAAGTCCCGTGTTTCATCACCGCTGATCGTCAGGACCGCGTCGAGGATACTTTCTTTGAATATATTGCGGTACTCGCTAGTTCCGAATTGAGCCACACGCGCTTCGTGCGATAAAGCGGCTTTTTCACTGTTACGCTCGCGGTATTCTGCGAGCTTTGCTTCAAGTTGTGCGCGGACACGCGGACTGTGCACATCAATACGCGTATCGATTAATGCAGGTTCGTCTGTGAAATGATTTCCGTTCTGGGTACTATCAAATTCTGTCATAATACCGCCACTCTACGCTCACTATGACCAGATGTAAACCATAAGGTTATTCAATTATTTCAAGGTGTAACAATTGTCCTTCAACGTTGCGGCGCCCATTCCACTCATTTACGTCAACCGTGTACCAGACCGTGACATACTCCCCTGGCTCAACAAAGAAATGCGCGGGTGCATTAAATGCGATCATATCAACCGTGCGTCCGTCCATGTGAAGGCTGAGCTTCACGTGCTGGCTGTCGGCCCCCATCGTGCGCTTGTTCATCACTAATACATTGTGTGATTTCAAGATTGGCTGTGGGTTGCCGCTGCCAAATGGTTCAAGACCCTTCAGTGAATCGACGAGGGCTTCATTTAGATCGTTCAGGTTCGCGTTACCATCCGCTTTTGGCAGTAACAAACTTGGTTGATCGAATAAGTTCAGCGATGCGTAGAATTCGTTGACGCGCTTTCGGAAGGCCGGGATATTCGCGGTAGGTAGCGTGACACCGGCGGCCAGTTTGTGTCCCCCACCCTTCGTAATAATGTCGTCGGAGGCGCGAATCGCATCTGCGGCGCTAAAATCACCGTAACTACGTGCGGAGCCTTTGGCTTCTTCGCCCATTTCTTCCAGGACGTAAGTTGGCTTCTTGTATTTTTCGAGGAGTTTCGCCGCGACGATCCCCACAATGCCGTGGTTCCAGCCAGGTGCGCTGACGACCAGGACCGGTAGTGGAGCGAATTCCTCCGCCTGAATAATAGCCGCTTTCAAGATTTCATCCTGCTCGGCGCGGCGCGCTTTGTTCATCGCATCTAGTTGATTGGCGATTTCTAGTGCAGCCAAGCCATCGGTTGCGGTCAGCAGATCTAATGAGTGCTGGGCCGTTTCCATGCGCCCTGACGCGTTCATGCGCGGACCCAGTCCAAATCCTAGGCTGCGCGCGTTCAACGTCTCTGGGCGGACGTCAGCCACAGCCATGAGCGCTTTCAGACCAGGCCGTCGCGTCGCCGCTAAGACTTTTAGTCCCCAATAGACATGCATGCGATTCTCGTCGGTTAAGGTCACGACGTCGCAGACCGTTCCCAGTGCAACCAGATCAAGCAGCCATTTTTCTTGACCCTCAGGTAATCCCGGCAGGACAGTCTGCAGCGCTTGCACTAATTTAAAGGCGACGCCTACGCCAGGGATATCCAGAAATGGATACAACGTCTGGTCAGCCTCGGGTTTCAATATGAATTTCTCATACATTTCTGGGTAAGTATGGAGGAAGCGTTTCGGATTCACTACCGCAACCGCCGCAGGCTGTACGTCGGCAACGTTGTGATGATCCGTCACGATCACATCAACACCCAGTTCTTTCGCGCGATCAATCTCTTTGTGGCTCAAGCTGCCGCAGTCGACAGTGACGATTAGTTCTGCCCCACCGGCCACAATCTTTTCAACGGCGTCAATCGTCAGCCCGTAGCCTTCGACGAACCGATTTGGAATAAAGGCCTCAACGTGTTTGAAGCCGAAGCTTTTGAATGCATCGATCAAGACGGTTGTCGCGGTCAGGCCATCAATATCGTAGTCGCCATAGATCGTAATATGTTCTTGTTTTTCACGCGCGATGACCAAGCGATCGACTGCTGCTTGCATGTCAGGCAGCAAAAACGGATCGTGCTTTTTGGTGTAATCCGGTGACAAAAAAACAGCCCGTGTGTCGGGCGTAATTCCTCTTGCAGTTAAGATATCTTCAAACAGTGACATCAGGGTCAAGCTACGTTTGGTTAGGGGTTGTTCGCTTTGGACGAGTCGCCTGTTGCTGTGACTTGATCACAATGCTTTGTAGTTCTTTAAAGATCGGGAATTGCTTGTTGGTCGCGTAGATTTTCGTGTTCCCTTGCTTTTCGCTGGTTAGGAAGCCAACTTTTTCCAGACGCTTCAGTTCACGTTGGATATTTCCCGGGTCTTCTTTGATGAGCTTTGCGAGGCCACGGACATGAGTACGAAAATCTGGGTATTTTGCATATACAACCACTATTTTTCGTCGCACTCGAGATGTAATAAATACGTCTAACATGTCTCCCCTTAATTAATCCTCACACACCAATATCGTTGATTTTTATTCTACACTTTTTAACCGTCTACGGTCAACGCCAATTCAGTACAATCTTATTAATTTTCGCGACTGTATCCTCGTGAGATGGAATATCATTGAAATTGTAATAATGATTCGTATCCAGGAAATTATCTTTGACGTCGAGGATGTGGAGCTCGTCTGCCAGCATGTGTAGCTTGTCGACTGCCTGCACAGATGCCACCGGTGACACAACGACCAGACGTGAAATGCGAATTGGCTTCAGGAAGTCGATAGCGGCATCGAGCGCCGAGCCACTGTTGAATCCGTCCGACACCAAAATGACGACGTGATCGCGCAGCATTTCGTGATCGATCAGCCCTCCATCACCGAGTAGCCGGTTGATTTTTTGAAACGCTTCGCGCTTTTGTTCTTCGAGGTACCCGTGATACTCACTGGTGTACTCGTCCATCTCACCAGATGAAAATGAGCCATTCATACTAAATGATCCGTCTTGCGATACCGCGCCAAAACTCATATTCTCGCCCGGAATATCAATCTCTTCGACCAGCAGCATCGTCAAGATACTGTGCAGTGCGGCGGCAATTTGCTCGCCCACAACGACGCCACCGTCACTTAACGCAACGACTGCGCAGTTCTCGTACCGGTACCGTTCAAATAGGTCCGCAGCTAGCTTGGCTCCGGCCTCGGCGCGACTCTCAAAATACATATGCTTATTCTAGCATGCGACGGATAGAATGCGAGGCGCTATACTAGATGGTATGGATATGGAGTTGTATTACGAGGTAGCGCCGCTACGGATTGTTCGAGCCGGGAGTTCGACCTTTACGTATGCCTCGGCAACCCCCCTCTTAACCGGGCAGCTGGTCACAATTGAAGTGGGCAAAAAAATACTTGTAGGCCTCGTCATGGCAGCGGTCAAGAAACCATCGTATGCAACCAAGCCGGTTAGCTCAATTATCGAAACCGTCGCGATTCCCGAGCCGCTCGTAAAGCTCGCGCTATGGCTGGCAGCGTACTACACCACGCCGCTGGCAACCGTCCTACAAACCGTCCTGCCTCGCGGCGTCGAAAAGACCCGCCGAGCCCGCCCAATGCAGTCCCACACATCAAAACGTGATCGAACAACTATTGTATTCAATCCGGACCAAACAAAAGCAATAACAGAGATAATGGACAGTCCCGAAGGCACGATTATTCTGCAGGGTGTGACCGGATCAGGCAAAACTGAAGTCTACAAAGAGATTGCTCGCCGCACTGTCGCTGGCGGCAAATCGGTCATCGTATTAGTCCCCGAAATCAGCCTGACCAGTCAAATTATCAGCGAGTTCCTACACGACTTCCCCGACGTCATCGTCACCCACTCACACATGACCGAAGCCGAGCGCCACGCCGCCTGGAAACAAGTCCTCGACGCCACAACACCGCAAGTTATTATCGGACCTCGCTCGGCCCTGTTCATGCCGGTTTCGACACTTGGCGCAATCATTATCGACGAAGCCCACGAGCCCAGCTATAAACAAGAGCAAGCGCCACGCTACTCCGCTATCCGTGCTGCTAGTGTACTTGGCAAGTTCGCCGGCGCGAAAGTCATTCTTGGCAGCGCAACCCCTTCGATCACCGACCGTTATTTAGCCGAAGCCGCTAACCGTCCCGTCATCCGCCTGGACCGCTCTGCCCGCACGACCGCTCAAGCTGCCGCCGTCACCGTCGTGGATATGACAAAGCGCGACTCGTTCAAGCGCCACCGCTTTATCTCTGATCAATTAATCGCCAGCATCGAAAGAAATATCGAAAACGGCAAGCAAACGCTAATATTCCATAACCGCCGCGGCAGCGCCTCGACCACGCTATGCGAAAACTGTGGCTGGGCGGCAACCTGCCCGAACTGTTTCGTACCGCTGATCCTGCACGCTGATACCTACGACTTGACCTGCCATATCTGTGCGCATCATGAAAAAGTCCCCACCAGCTGCCCCGTATGCCATTCTGCCGACATTATCCATAAAGGCATCGGTACAAAATTGATCGAGACCGAACTGCACAAATTATTTCCAAAAAGCCGCATCGCGCGTTTCGACTCGGACAATAAAACCGACGAGACAGTGAACAGCCTATACGAAGACCTGTATAAAGGCGCCATTGATATCGCCATCGGCACACAAGTTGTCGCCAAGGGCCTTGACCTGCCGCACCTGCGCACTGTAGGTGTTATTCAAGCTGACAGCGGCCTCTCGATGCCAGACTTTGCAGCCAGCGAACGTGCCTTTCAGCTACTGGCGCAGGTCATTGGCCGCGTTGGCCGCGACGAGCACGCCAGCGAAGTCGTCGTACAAACCTATCAGCCAACCCATCCGGCAATCGTGCACGGATTGAAGCAGGATTACGAGTCATTCTATCTATATGCACTTGAGATCCGCAAAAAAGGCTACTTCCCCCCTTACACCTACCTCTTGAAACTGACGACGGTCTACAAAACGGAACGAGCAGCAATTACTGCAGCAAAAACACTGGCGCGGGAATTAAAAAAAGTGCTCAACCCCGACGTCCGCCTCCTTGGCCCAACACCTGCCTTCTACGAACGACAACACGATACGTACCGCTGGCAGCTGATTTTGAAGAGTCCGCGCCGCGAGTACTTGATCGACGCGCTGCAGCACGTGCCGCCAACCCACTGGCAGAGCGAACTGGATCCACAGTCTTTACTGTAGTGACCTCTGTTGTTTTGGTCGTTATAATCAGGTATACTGGGCTGAATGAGTAAAGACGACATCATCACCCTGCCAAACCCCCACTTACGCGAGAAATCTGTTCGTATCCGTACGATCGACGAAGACGTCACGAAGTTGGTCGAAGACCTTACCGCAGCTGCTATCGATTGGGAGAATTCCCGCCCGCACGAAATTAGTGCAGCGCTTGCTGCTATTCAGGTGGATCGTTTGCAACGCGTAGTCGTGATTCGCAGTGACTTTGATGACAAAGAAGAAAAAGGTTTCACAGCCCTTATCAACCCAGAGATCGTGAAATACGAAGGCGCAATCATCACCGATTTCGAAGGCTGCCTCAGCGTCAGCAATGTCTACGGGAAAGTCCCCCGCTACAACAAGATCCGCGTTAAAGCGATCGACATGCAAGGCCAAGAAGTCCGCTTTAAAGCCGAGGGCTTCCTGGCACGCGTTATTCAACACGAAATTGACCACACGCAAGGCATCGTCTTCATCGACCACATTAAAGACAATTCCGAAGCTTTCTATACCCTAGACGAGAAAGGCGAGCTGCAACCGCTCGATTACGACGAACATGTCAAAAACAATCATATTCTTTGGGACTGATCGCTTTAGCGCAGCCGCACTGACAAGCCTGATCGAAGCCGGCTACAACGTTGCTGCAGTCGTCACGAAACTCGACAGCCGCTCTGGCCGTGGCCAGCAACTAACAAAACCACTGGTAAAAGAGATCGCCGAACAGTCCAACATCCCAGTGTGGCAACCGACGAAGCTCAAAGACATTATCCCCGACATCGAGGCGCTCAAGGCACCGACCAGCGAACTCGTAGGCGTGCTGTCGAGTTTTGGTCGCATTATTCCACAAGCGATCATCGACCTGTTCACCCCTGGTATTATTAATATCCACCCATCGCTACTGCCCCTCTACCGCGGCCCTTCCCCAATTGAGTCGGCGATACAAAACGGCGATAGCCAGACTGGCGTCTCTATCATGCTACTTACCGCCGAGATGGACGCAGGACCTGTCTACGCACAGCAGACATACATCCTCGATGGCACCGAAACGCAGCCGTTCCTGTACGAGACGCTGGCGAACCTTGGCGGCCGCATGCTGATCGAAACCCTGCCCGAGATCCTGGAAGGCAACCTCTTGCCAACGCCACAACAAGACGATGCGATCTACTGTCACCTACTCAGCAAAGAAGACGCAGTACTGCATCCGATGGCGATTACCGCAGTTGAAGCCGAGCGTAACGTTCGTGCCCACCTTGATTTCCCCAAAACAAAACTGACCATTCACGGTCAGTTAGTTATTGTGACGAAGGCACATGTCTCTAACGAGTCAGGTCCCGCAGCTGTTCCCTTCAAGGCCGGCCAGTTTCTAGTGATCGACGAACTTATTGGTCCCAGCGGCAAACGCATGTCGGGTGCAGCGTTCGAAAACGGCTACGCAGCCTGAGGTGGCTGTTGGCCAAGACCAAGAATCGCATCGCGGCTGGCGATAATCTCTTGCTTGATCTCGTCCAGTGTACGCGCAACAACGTCACGGTAGTCGGGGCGATTTACTTCGAGCCACTTGGTTGCAGCGAATTCAGCCGCTAGTGACGCTTCGTCGACAGTAGCACCTTGAGCTGCTGCGTTTTGCTCACTGGCTTGCTTTATACGAATAAAGACATCATCGGTCTGATACCCTGGTGCGTGTGTAGCCAGCCACGGTGAAACAACCTCTGGTTTGCGGTCGATAATTGCTTCAAACTCTTCCAGTTGAGCGTCGCTCATACCTTCGCTCAGGCGAATACCTACCTTGTACTCTAATTGGTCGTAGGTGTGCTGTAAGAATGGCTTCTTCTGGTCCTCTGGCATAGTGTCGAGGCCGATATCTGCTAAGAATTGATCATCTAGTTGAAACATATTGTCTTCCCTTCTGCTCTTTATTGTACCATTTACGGCTTAGGTCGTAGTGTTACGACTGTAATGTGCGAGTCACCAGCTCACGCGTGAAGAATTCAAGCGTATCACCGATTTCAAGCTGCAGCTTACGACGCGTCTTCAGGCTAATACCACATAGGTCGCCTTCGAATGCTTCGCGCGCTTCAGTCTTTTCGCGTTGCAGGCTGGTCAGCTCTGCTTCACCCAGCACTTCTTCGCCGCGCTTCGCACGAACGTGGAGGTCTTTCGTAACCTTTCCGCTCTTTACTTCACCACCGGCAATCACCAGTTCTTTCAGTGTACGGAAGACACCCTTAATTTCGAGTGTACCAATTTGTGTCTCAACGACTTCTGGAGCCAGCAGTGCTTCCATAGAATCTTTGGCGTTATCCAGCAGTTCGTAGATGACGCGGTACAGACGAACTTCAGTTCGTTCGCGAGTTGCCAGGCGCTTCACAGCTGGTGGCAATTCAACGTTGAAACCGTAGATCACGGTCTTGTCGTCAGATGCGACCAAGCGAATGTCGTTTTCAGTGACATTACCTACACCGCTTGAGATCACGTGCAGGTTAACCTGTCCGCCTGTTTCGATCAAACGAAGGCTATCCATCACAGAGGTCAATGACCCTTGTACGTCGGCTTTTACGATGACGTTAAAATCAGGTGTCTCGTCTTTTTGCGTCATAAGTTTCAGCATGTCGGCACCAGTCACGTTTGTGCTGGCAGCGTTGCGTTCGTTTTCAAGTTTCGCCTTTGCGATACGGTTGCGAGCTTCTTTTTCAGTCTTGAACAGTTCGAAGCTGTCACCAAATTGAGGAATTTCCTTGAATCCGGTAATTGTCGCAGGTGTCGATGGACCAGCTTCTTTTAATGGCTTGCCTGCAAAGTCGAGCAATGTACGAATCTTGCCGTACGTAGTACCCGCAACCAGGAATGAACCAGGTTTCAAGATCCCCTGTTCAACCAACAGACCAACGACAGGACCGCGGCCAACTTCCATGTGCGCTTCGATAACGAGGCCTTCAGCCGGAACATCAACATCAGCCTTTAGCTCTTCGATATCAGCAACCAATAGGACGAGGTCCAAAAGCTTATCAACGTTTTGGCCAGTTTTTGCACTGACTTCCACCATGACCGTGTCACCACCCCATTCTTCTGGATTCAAATTGTGTTCAGTTGCGAGCTGCGTCTTTACGAGCTGTGCGTTCGCTGCTTCTTTGTCCATCTTGTTGATAGCGACAACGATTTTCGCGTTCGCAGAACGGGCGAAGCGAATTGCTTCGATCGTCTGTGGCTTCACGCCATCATCAGCGGCAACCACAATCACAACGACGTCGGTCAGCGCGGCACCGTGCTGGCGTAGTGCAGCGAAGGCTTCGTGCCCCGGTGTGTCGAGTAATGTAATTGAACGACCCTTGCGTTCTGTTTGGTAGGCACTAATGTGCTGCGTAATACCACCAGCTTCACCATCGACGACTTTTTGGCCGAGGATCGCATCAAGCAAGCTTGTCTTACCGTGGTCAACGTGTCCCATGACGGCCACAATCGGTGGACGAGCGACGGCGTTGTCGGTTAGTTCGTGGACTTTACGTTCAGGTCCAGAGCCTTCAGTTGATTTCTTTTCAAGTTCAACGTCTAGTCCCAGCTCTTCAACGATAATTGTTGCAGTCTCGAAGTCGATTCGCTGGTTAATTGTTGCGGCGATGCCGTTTTTGAAAAGCTCACCAACCAGTGTAGTCACAGAGAGATTGAGCGTTTCGGCTAATTCACCAACTGTAATCGAGTCGGCAATCGTTAATACTTTTTCAGCCATATGCGTCCTTTCTCTCCGTGCTAAACACGGTTCGTGTTATTTTGTTAGTTCCAAGAACTACTTATTCTTCTTAGAAACGGCACCGGGCAGACCAAGTGAGATCTTGCGGCTTTCTTTTTCAACATCCAGAACAACAAATTCTTTGCGTTCGTTCAGTGTGAATACCTTTTCTGGATCAGCAGTGTCGCCTTCACCTAGTTCACTAACGTGGACTAAAGCTTCAACAGCAGGGCTGATTTGGACGAATGCGCCGAATGGAGTGATACGTGTAACTGTACCTTCGACTTTGTCGCCAGACTTAAATTGGTCGACTTCGCTCATCCAAGGATCTTCAGTCAGTTGCTTCATGCTGAGGCTGAGGCGGTCTTTGTCGATCGCGATGATCTTCGCTTCGATTGTTTGACCAACCTTTACGTAGTCACCAGGATTGTTGACACGTTCCCAGCTAATTTCAGAAATGTGCACCAGGCCTTCGATACCTTCAACGTTGACGAATACACCGTAGTCGACAACACCAGTAGCGACACCCTTTACAGAGTCACCGATTGCGAGCTTCTCAAATCGAGCCGCGAGGCCTTCTTTGACAGCTTCTTTTTCGCTGAAGATCAGCTTGTTTGCCTTACGGTCCGCATCAAGGATACGAACTTTCATGTTTTGGCCGATCAGTGAGTTCAGGCGCTGCAGAATTTCTTCTTTGTCGCTTGAACCAACACGTGGGTAGTGTTCAGCTGAAAGTTGTGAGACAGGCAGGAATCCACGAACGCCGTCGTATTCAACCAGTAGTCCACCGCGGTTTGCATCGTATGGTGACACGTCGATAATCTCGCCGCTGTCCATCTTTGCTGCCAGTTCGTCCCAGCCCTTATCTTTCGCTGCTTTACGCAGCGAGAGAAGTACTTGACCGTTCTCTAGTTCAGGATCAACGATACTTGCGGTAACTTCGTCACCTTCTGCAAGTGCGCGTGAGAATCCAACCTCGCGGCGTGGAACAAGTCCAACTCCGTGTGGTCCAAGGTCAATAAGAACCTCGTGCTTGCGAATTGAAAGGACCGTACCGTCGACGACCTCTCCTTGTGTTAATTGCTTGAGACTCGCATCTTCGTTTGCGAGTAGCTCATCCATTGTAAATTGTGCGGCTGTAGCCATGATAGTCTTTTAAGACTCCTTCGTAATTGTATTTTCGCTTGAGCATAGTTAACTACGTGTAGTAACTCTTGCCTCGGTCGATTGTGTCTATTTTACCCCAGATAACAGATTAAGTCTAGCCTTGGTGTGTTGCGCGACGCGACGCGACGTAGAATGCGATAGAAAGTGCCAAAATTGCGACGATTGCGATGTTTCCTGCGCTCTCCGGTCCGGTCTGCGGCAGCTCTGTCTCGGCGGGAGTTGTTGTTGCCACGGTTGTCGTGTCAGTAGCTGTGTCGGTCGAGTCTGACGGAGGTACATCAGCGCCTTCGTCGTCAGTATCAGCAGCTGATGTTGCCGCTGATTGGTCTTTTAAGTTCTGCTCGGCAATTTGAATTGCCTGGTCGCGTCGCACCGCTTCACCGCGGTTCTTTACGAGGAAAATCGCCCCTGTTACCAGGATCCCCAAGATCAATACCCCAACAATAAACAGGATGCCTGCTCGCGTTACTCTTAGTCGTCCTAGTGTTGCCATGGTTTCTCTCCCTTTATTGACCTCTATTGTAGTGCAACCTTCTCGCCACTGCTAGCATGAGCAGTTTAATTCACGTACCGAATACGATCATGCTTGCATCAAGTTAACACTGGTGGCATGCTATGTATTCATGATGCAACACCCTGACCACTTACCGGCAAACGAATCTGAATTACAGGGCGTATTCGATGCGATCGAACTGGCTTTCCTTGACACCCCACTGGTGGATTGTAGCCCTGATGAAATTCCTGGCGGAGCAATGGACGAGGATGCATGGCTGAACTGTAAAATACATCAAAAAATCAGCACGTTCCCCGAAACGCAGCGCCAGCTCAACGTCGTTCATTTTACGTATGACGCCCTTTATTATGAGCAGCTTATTCATGAAAATAACCTGGTGATTACGTGGCAGAATGAAGTTGATACCATGGCTTTTATTTTTATTAACCTCACCGACGGCGCGCTTATATCTGGATCAGTACACGACCCTATCGAAGACACCTCCGCGGCCGAAGGAGAGATGAAAGCAAAGCTTATCGAGCTTACAAAACAGCTCTTGGCTTCAGTCACGCAAATTTAAGCTATCTCCGCACCCCGCCGCGTGCTAAACTTGAGACATGTTAGTGGCAGTCGATACGGGGGGAACAAAGACATTAGTCGCCAGTTTTTTGGAAGACGGTCGCATTGGGGAACAATTCCAGTTCCCTACCCCGAAAAGCACCACTGAATACGTTGCACTTCTAAAAGAAGTCCTCGAATCTCACTTCGGTAACGAAGCAGTTGAAGCCGTCGTCGTCGCCATTCCCGGCACCGTCCGCGATGGCATCGCCCTGTGGTGCAATAACCTGAAATGGAAGAATTTTAACGTCCAAGCCGCCCTTCAAGGTGTTCTCGGGAACGCTCCCCTCTTTATCGATAACGACGCAAACCTCGCCGGCCTCGCCGAAACGCGCCAGCTCAAAGTCATTCCAAGCCTCGCCCTCTACGTCACCGTCAGCACTGGCATCGGCAGTGGCATCATCACCAACGGTCGGATCAATCAATCGCTGCGCTACAGCGAAGCAGGCCGCTCCCTCGTCGAATTCGACGGCGCCGTCCGTGAATGGGAAACGTTCGCCTCCGGCAAAGCCATCTACACAACCTACGGCAAGTTCGCCAAAGACATCACCAGCAAGCGCACCTGGCACCAGATCGCCGATCGTATTAGCCGTGGTTTCCTTGCAATCGTCCCCGTCCTACAACCCGACATTATCATCATCGGTGGCAGCATCGGCACGTACTTCGAAAAGTATGGCAAAGACCTGACTGGTATCTTGAAAGAACACCTTCCAGAGCACATTGTGCTACCGAAAATTGTCCAAGCCCAACACCCCGAACTGGCCGTTATTTATGGATGCTACTACTATGCCCTCGACGAACTCGCTACTGCCTAAACTAGCGGCTGACTACCCCACTTTTACATTTGCTGCCGGCACGCGCTTTGCGTGGTCGCCAGACGCTCAAACTGTCTTCTACGATGAGTCTGACCCCAATAACACCAACCTGTTATTACATGAACTCGCCCACGGGGTACTGAATCATCGCGATTACGCCAAGGATGTTGAGTTAGTGGCACTCGAAGCCGCCGCCTGGGACAAAGCAGTCGAGATCAGCCTTGGCTACGACCTACCTATCGACGATGATACGATTCAGGATAACCTCGATACCTACCGCGAATGGCTCCACGCCCGCAGCGCCTGCCCCGAATGCGAAGCGACCGGCTATCAAACCGGCAAAGGCGCCTACACCTGCGTCGCCTGCGCCCATACCTGGCGCGTCAACGAAGCCCGTATCTGTGGCCTAAAACGATATTCGACCAAAGACACAACAAAATAACCCCGAAAGCTCGGGGTTATTTTTAGCTGGGTAAGTAAAACTTAGACTGCTTTTTTGACGACGGTTGAACGACGACGAGAGATTCGGCCACCTTTAGCACCTGCAACACGTGCAAGTTCAGGGTTGGCTGCGAATCCACCAGTGTGACCATTTTGGCCACCCTTTGCACCAATTTTGGCGTAAAAGTTAGGATCGCGTTGTAGGTTCTTCGCTGCAGCCTTTTGGCCGCCTGCTTTTGTTCCTGCCATAATATTTTCTCCTCTACACCGCATTGCGGTGTCCACAAATTAAAAAAGATTTCCACTGCCCTTTAGACATGGAAACCCTCGTTGATACCTCACACATGGTATGTGTATGCTATGCATTGTATCATAGGTTAAGCGTTTTGTCAATATATACGTAAGCACGTTTTTATGTTTATGCTAGGGTTGCGATTATCCATCTGGTGGGATATTATAAATGGGCACCTGTTTGAATCTAAAATTATGATTCAAAACGCAAAAGAACGACCACATCTGCGAGATTGGTCGTTTTTTTTGTTGTTTGCATTTTGCACCCCCTGGTTCAGTCCGTGCCGCAAACCCACTCAAAGTCGCGGCGATGAACGACGGGTGAATCCACTGTAGTTTCCGTAACTCGGCTTCGCCTCAGACATACTCAACTAGGCAGGCATCCCCCCGCCGTTCATCCCGGACTTCTCACAGGCTTACGTTCCGGACCAAACCAGGTGTGAACAAATGCGTGCAACGAAAAAGCCTTGGTTCGCTTTCGCACCCGCGGCCGCTGCCGGGTCTGGTGAACCTGTGAGAAAACCGAATACACCCTATCGCAATTTTTTATGCCTAGTTGAGTATGTCTGAGCACAGCGAGTTACGGAAACTACAAAAAAAATAAGAGAGGGTGTATATCGAGTTTTGGAGTGGGTTTAACAGAGCTGGCAGCGGCCGCGGGCGGAAAAACCCTAGGACTTTGTCATGAGCCACAGCGCAGCTTTGTGTCGGGAAAATTCGGAGCTCGTATTAGTAGTGAGTTCAACCAGCACGCTGCGGTAGCCAAGACGCTCACACATCCAGTCATCATACGTGCCTGTAATTTCGTAGCCAAATGCACCACTGACCCCTGTCATGTTGCGGTAGCCGACCATCGATGCATAGGTGCTAGCAAGGCTGGCAGTGTTCCCGCAGGTGTTGGCAATGACGTAGCCAGCGGCTGAGTGATAACTCATCGTTAAGGTCGGTGCGAGTGCCCTCGTGTATGCGACCAATGCCTTTGTTTCGGGCTCGGATTCACGCGCAGAGCCGCCACCACCGGGCATCGGATCCCCGTTCACAGTCTCGATGTCTGACTTCCAATCGGAGGTATTATAATTACGGTTCAGATCAACTTTATTCGCGTTATAGCGCGTATTTGCCGCCACACCGTCCGGGTTCACCGAGGGTATTACGACCAATTGCGTGCCGGCGGGAATGTTCTGCGGGTGCAGATCGATCTCGTCTACCCAGGCGTTCATAAGGGCCCTTGTTGACAGCTCATTACCGTGGATTGCGCCGGTATACAACACCGTACGACTCCCCGATCCAAAGACATAGGCCAAGATAGCGCGGCCGTTCTTGGATGTCCCAATCGACTGCAGCGTGTAACACTGCGTACGACCAGTGAAGTTCCAGTCATCCGTCTGCGTGATACCGGCAGCATTCGTGAACCCCTTAGCCACCGTGATAGTGTACGAGGTACACTTTGCCGCGCCTGCATACGTAATACGCACAGTGGAGCCACTCTTCGCGACGCTTACCGCCAGCCCTTTCACTGTCACCAGTTTCGCAATCTGATCATCATTTGCGATCTCTTGATCAAACGTCAGCACAATCGTCCCAGATAACGGTGCGCCGCTTGCATCAGCACTTACCCCGGTTACTTTAGGCCCACCAGAAGTATTAAACGCCAGTGCATGAGGCGCAGCGAGCGAGCTTCCATCGATTCCCTCGGCCTTTGTCAGCGTCAGGTCAAAGGTAACGTTACGCTTAAGCTCGGTCGTCGGAGTAGTGATAACACTGTTCCCTTCGGTGGTGGTTGTAACGGGAACGGGAGTTTTGGCGTCGCCCTCGCGGATCGTCAACGTCGCTGCGGCACTTGCCATCGCCTTGTCGTACTCTAGGATGATCGACTTCGGCTTGTCGTATATCGTTTGCCCCTCTGTTACCGAGGATTTCACCAGCATTAACGCCTTAAGCGTCGTCATATCACCCTTTCCAAGTGTCGCTATCTTTGTGCTGCCGAAGTAACGGTCTAGCTGGACCGGGTACACCTTCCCCTGTTCGAGCCCGAGTTTCGATATATCACATAACAGTTGCTTGGATTTGTGGTCACAGGCAGCACTTTTACCTTGAACAACAAACTTGTACGAGAACGTCTCGTCGACAGTAGACAGGTCAATTGCAATAGGACGAGTCAGTGGCAAGGTTTTGCCAATAAAGTCGCCTGAATCGGCTGTAGCGGCCTCAGGGACTATAATTTTGAAGGGTTTTGAGGCAAATATACCGCCAAATGGTGCCATGCGTACACCGTGCACCCCAACCGTTGGCGCAACAGTTGGCTGGAAACACGCAGACAGTGCCGCGATAGGCACTTTCCCCAGCATCCATGTCTGTTTATAGGTGACCTCAAAGCCGGAATCTGTAGACTGCTGAGTGATAGCCGGGAATAAGGTTAGGTGCTTTACGCAGTCATCACCGCTGTAGGCATACGTGACTGGTTTTGGAATCGTAAAGACCAGTACGTACGACAACAGCAGCACAAAGGCGACTCCCCCGACTATCTTTGTCCGCAGGGACAGCGAGCGAAGCAGTTGTAGCAGCCGGGGTATCTTATGAAGAATAGGTAAATCCCCTACTTATCATTCTTATAGTTAGCGATAGCTTGAGCGACTTTGCCATCTTTTTTCAGGTTTTCCCAGAATAGGACCTGATCGGCGCTGATTTGCATCTCGTCCTCGGGACCGTGCAGCTCGTTACCAAGTTTCACCAGTTGCGCGTTATCCGCATCAGTTTCCGCAGTTGCGGCTGTTCCAGATTGAATTGCGCTATTTGCTTGCAGGTAGTAAATGTTAGACAGACCAAGGTATTTTTCGCCGATTGTATCAAGTTTGCCGAAGTACACCTGACCATTTGTCAAAAAGACCGCCTGGTAAGAATCGTTGTTCACTTTACCAGTAGCGACACCACTGTCGCGCCTCACAAGGAATGTTCCGATAGCGGCAAGTACCGCTACGACCAGAATAGTGATCGCGATCGTGAGAAAAATGTTTCGCTTGCCCTGCGAGCGTTTACCGGAGGCACGCGCAGCAAATGCACTTTCACCGCGGATCCCTGATTCGTTTTCCTTATTCATGTGTGGTCACTCCCTAAACTGTCGGACTTATGTGTATAGCTCCATTATAGCAAATCGCTTGTGTATAAGACACCTTGGGCAGCAGTTCGTCCAATGTTCATCATAATTTTGAGAAAGACAAAACCCCTGGTATTTGCAGGGGTGAAAGAAAAAGACCATCCTATTCGGATGGTCTTCTTATAATTCGGCACCGTGCTAGTTTCCCGCTTGTGGCAGTATAATCGCCGCTACTGAGCTTGACTTCTGTGTTCGGAATGAGAACAGGTATTTCCTCAGCGCCATGGGCACCGAAGTAAGGCTTTTCACACACTTTGCGCTGATATAAAAAGATCAGTGGGCGGAAAAAACCTTGCTTCGATGTTCATAAAACAAATTGCACGGATTTATTTGATTGTAAGTCATTTAATAACGAGTTATAAAAACTCTTTACTTAGATTGACGCTATCATTGATGTTCATTAACACCAAATACTAGTTAAGTCTTTACCTTATCACCCCACTAAACCGAAGTTTACTGAAAGTGAAAAGGACATAAAAAGGCAGTGGGACTATTAGTATGCTTCAGCTGCACGTATTGCTACGCTTCTACCTTGCACCTATCAAACAGATATTCTTTCTGTGTCCTCATAGGGAAATCTAATCTTGAAGTTAGTTTCGCGCTTAATATGCTTTCAGCGCTTATCTATTCCGAAT
>Ga0247811_1000024_pt1:0-67500 | contig 72487 bp, 55 predicted proteins | sample UWRJL134311R1_FD_189018 | JGI IMG/M metagenome (GOLD analysis project Ga0247811, IMG submission 189018) | Plant litter microbial communities from Arlington Agricultural Research Station in Wisconsin, United States - UWRJ-L134-311R-1 | ecosystem: Environmental > Terrestrial > Plant litter...
CGTCATAGCCGATGCTGCTCGCGCCTGCGGCGGTGAGCTGGTTGAGGCCGTTCGAGGTGTAACTGCGCCCAACGTTGTAATGCGCATCCCAGGCGTAGAGATCGTTGCTGCGCGTGCTGCTCGCGAGCTGGCTTGCCGGCGTATAGCCGAACGTCGTGGTCACGTCGTTGGTCGTCGTGGCGCCATCGAGATTGTGCGCGAGGCTCGTCAGCCGGGAGACATTGTCGAACGCATAGGTGGCTACCGTGCCGTTGCCGCGCGTCAGGCCGGTGCGGCGGCCCAGGTCGTCATAGGCGAACGTCGCCAGCACCCCGATCCCGGACGACGCGCCGTTCTCGCGGATCGCGGTGATCTCGCCGGTCACGCTGTAATCATAGCTGACGTAGAAGCTGTCCGGCCAGGTCAGCCGCGTGCGGCGACCGGCGGTGTCATATTGGTAGCCGACCGTGCCCAGCGGCCCGCCCTGGGTGAGGTTGCGCCCGAGCGCGTCGTACGTGAACGTCAGCGCATTGCCCGTCTGGCTCGCCCCGGTCATGCGGCTGAGCGCATCATAGGTGTAGGCGACATCGGGCTCGCTTCCCGGCAGGTCCTTGGCGGTCAGCCGGTTCAACGCATCGTAGGTCATGTCGATATGCCTGGTGCTGTCGCCGCTATAGCCGCGCAGCCGGCGGCTGGTGACGTTGCCGCCCGCATCGTAGAGCATCTCGGTATAATCGGTGGACGAGCTGGTTCCCGCGCCCTTGGTCGTCGAGGGATAGCGCGTCTTCACCAGCCGGTCGAACCCGTCATAGTCGTAGCTGGTCTTGTTGCCTTCGGCGTCGGTTACGGTCGCGAGCCTGCCGTTGCTGCTATAGGTGTTGGTCGTCTCGTCGGCCTGCACCCCGCTGACGCCGTAGCCCGTCTGGACCTTGGTCACCGCGCTCGCCGCGTCGTAGCTCGTCTTGACGATCCGGTCCTCGCCGAAGCTTCCCGCAGTCCCCAGAGTGCAGGCCGAGGAGGGCAGCGATCCCCAGACCGCGCTGTTCAGCCGGAGTGCGGTGCATTCCGAGCGCCCGAGCGCGTCATAGCTATATTGCGATACCTGGTAGGTGGTGCCGCTGGCGGTCAGCACGTCCCTGGTCTTGCGCGCATTGGTATCATAGGTCGCGGTCGATTGCTGGGCCGATGTGAACGCCGCCCAGTCGCTGTCGCTGGTGCCGTTGACAGTGCCGACCTCGGTGACGGTCGGTTGCCCGTCGTCATTGTAGGTCGTCTTCACCGCGCGCCGCTTGAGCGATCCCGCCCCGTCGGGATCGGGCGAGATCGCGCCGACCTGCTGCCGTCCCGCGTCGTAGCGGAACGTGGTCGTGTCCGCGTTGCCCGAGAGCGGGCCGTCGACGCTCAGCAGATTGCCGACGGCGTCGTAGCTGGCAGTGGCGGTGACGGTTAGGCTCGCATCGCCCGCCCCCGAGGTTATGCCGACCGGCAGCAGATTATTGGCGGTGCCGCTGGTCTGCGGGCCATAATCGATCGTCGTCTCGGCCTCGTCGGCGCCGGCCGCGCAACCCGATGTCGTCTGGCACGCCGAAATGCCCGTCAATTTGTACGTCGCGACACCAGCGACCGGCGAGCCGCCACTGCTCGTCTTGTAATAGGCCGAAAGTGCCGTGTAGCTGTAGCGCGCCTGCGGGCGGACCGCGCCGCTGGTGGGCGCCGGCGCCGTGACGGTCAGAACCCCGCCATGCGTCGAATCATAGGTGAGATCGGTGACGTTGCCGCGCGCATCGGTGACCGCCGTCGGCTTGTTGCACGTGGCCGGATTGCTGCAGGTCGAGACGAAGCTCGCGCTCGTGACGATGTCTGCGGGGGTTCCGGCGGTCTTCGCGATCGCCCGCGTCGCGGTGACGTTGCCGCGCGCGTCATAGGTATATTGGACCTTGTTGCCTTCGGGATAGACGACTTCGGTCACGCGGCCATTGCCGTCGTAGCTGTAGCTCGTCGTGCGGCTCAGCTCATCGCGGAACGACGCCAGCAGCGCGGTCGAGGTGTCGCCGACATAGACGCGGGCGCCGCTGTTCGGATCGGTCACCGTCGTGGTGCGCGTCGATCCGGAATCGGAATAGCTGTAGCTATAGGCCACGCCTTCGCGGGTAATGGTTGCGACCTTGCCCGAGCTGAAGGTGACCGCGACATTGTCGGTCGAAGCGCCTGGGCGCTTGATCTTGAACGGGCCGGCGCTCAGGCTCCGGGTGTAGCGCGTCACGCGCCCCAGCGGATCGGTCACTTCGGTGATCAGATTGCCGCTGCCGTCGACCGAATGGGCATAGGTCGCCTGCTGCCCGGCGGTGGGCGAGCAGACGGTATTGGCCGCCGGATCGCAATATAGGCTCGCGCGATTGACCCCGGTAACCGACGTGATCCGCTTCCAGTCGTCATAGTTGAGGTCGCTGACCTGCGTCGAATTGCTCGCATAAGAGAGCTTGAGAACATATCCGTTGCTGTTCGACACGCCGTTGACCCGGCCGACGTAATAGAGCTCCCCCTGGCAGACATTCGCCTCATAGCCGCCGAGGCAAAAGGTCTGGACGTTGAAACTATATGTTACGACTGTACCATCGGGGTAGGTGACGCTGCCAAGGCGCGCGAACTCACCTTCGTAAAAGCTGTGCGAAAGGCCGGCATTCGAGGCGAACCGCGCGACCACGCCATCACGAGAGGTATAGATATAGGTGCCGCTCGCGTTGACCAGCGTTGCGCCGTTCCCCTCGGTCGATACGAAGCCGCCGCCCGAGCCGACGAAACTGTCGGAATGCCCGTCAAACGTAACCACATATCCGCTGCTGCCATATTCGATCGTTGCGAGCAGGGTGTTGTTGAATTCGGTGCCGTCGTTGACGAACCGGGTGAAGGCGAGCCCGCGCCGCGCGTCTGGGCCGATCGTGACATCGGTCTGCGCCGTGTTGAATGTGCCGCGAAGGACATCGACGCCGTTGTCATCGACCACCGCGCGCACCGGCGGCTGCGGTAGCTCCCCCGATGATTGCGCGAGAGCGGGTGTGGCGCCAGACGCAAGGACGCTGCTCAGGGAAAGCGCGATGCGAAGCTTCCAACGCGCAGGCACACGGCGAGAACCGGAAATGATCATATCGCTCCCCAAATTTTAATCGTTAGTTCGCGCACGGCTCCTCAGTGCGGAGAGCCTGTCACATTCACAGTCACGCGGTTCTCAGCCTTGTCGTAGGTGTAGTTGGCTTGAAGGTTATTATTGACGCTGCCCGTGTGGGTGACGTTCGTCAGCCGTCCCCGCGCGTCATACGCATAGTTGATCGTCTCATTGCCGATCATCGGCGCGGCGGTCGCCGCAGCCAGTAGCGTGGCCAGAAGAATCGCTCCCGCCAATGCAAGCCTCCGCATTAAAACACCTCTCTGCTAATATTTATATTAGCGGTATATTGAACTCGAATGCTGTGTGCGGGCGCTTATTCGCTTGGTGCACCTAGGGCTGGGCTATCCCTCAGGTTTCAGCGAAATCACATACAAGTCAATCGCTAAGCGGGGTGTTTTTATAAAACCATATTGGTTGATTTGATCTAGATTCGGTTCAATCATCGGATGATTACTGGCGCGCGCTCCTCGGTGCCGGAGGACAAGAGTGTCGATACGGGCGGATTTGGGGGTGGCGCGGCTTGGCCATTGGCGACCCCGATTCCGGGATTTTTTGCAGCCGGTCGCGTGGATGCCGAACTGGTGATGGACCTCTGGGCGAAGCGCGCGAGCGGCCAATCCTATGGGAGAGGGTAATTAAGACCCTAGTTCCGCCGCCGGATCACCAGATTGCGGATCTCGGTCATGTCCTCCATCGCGAACTTGATGCCTTCGCGGCCGAGGCCGCTGTCCTTCACGCCGCCATAGGGCATGTTGTCGACGCGGTAGCTGGGGACGTCGTTGACGATCACGCCGCCGACTTCGAGCCGGTCCCAGGCATCGAGCATTTGGAACAGATCGCGGGTGAAGACGCCTGCCTGCAGCCCGAACTTGCTGTCGTTGACCACGTCGAGCGCCTCGTCGAACGTGGCGAACGGGATCAGGAAGGCGACAGGGCCGAACGCTTCCTCGACGTTGAGCTTGGTCGCGCGATCGACGCCTTCGAGCAGAGTCGCCTCGAGCATCGCGCCATCGCGCTTGCCGCCGCACAGCAGCGTCGCGCCGCCCGCCACCGCTTCCTGGATCCAGCCGTCGAGGCGCGTGGCCTCGCCTTCGGAAATCATCGGGCCGATGAAGGTGTCGCGGTTCTTGGGATCGCCCGCGACCAGGGTTTTGGTCTTGGCGACCAGCATCTCGCGGAACTGCGCATAGACCGCGCGGTGGATCAGGATGCGCTGGACGCCGATGCACGATTGGCCGGACTGATAGAAGGCGCCGAAGATCACGCGTTCGAGCGCGTCCTCGAGGTCCGCATCATGATCGACGATCACCGCGGCGTTGCCGCCGAGCTCGAGCACGACTTTCTTCTTGCCCGCCTTGGCCTTGAGGCTCCAGCCGACTACGGGGGAGCCGGTGAAGCTGAGCAATTTGAGCCGATCGTCCTCGGTGAACATATCCGCGCCTTCGCGGTGCGCGGGGAGGATCGAGAAGGCGCCCTTGGGAAGGTTGGTCTCGGCCAGCACTTCGCCCATGATGATTGCGCCGAGCGGCGTGCGGCTGGCCGGCTTCATCACGAAGGGGCAGCCGACGGCGATCGCGGGCGCGATCTTGTGCGCGGCGAGATTGAGCGGGAAGTTGAAGGGGGAGATGAAGCTGCACGGGCCGATCGGCACACGCTTCCACATGCCCTGATAGCCCCTGGCGCGGGGAGATATGTCGAGCGGCTGGACCTCGCCGGTCATCCGCACCGATTCCTCGGCGGCGATGCGGAAGGTGTCGATCAGGCGGGTGACTTCGCCTTCGCTGTCCTTGATCGGCTTGCCCGCCTCGACGCACAAGGCATAAGCGAGTTCGTCGAACCGCTCCTTGAAGCGATCGACGCAGTGCTGGAGCACCGCCTGGCGTTCGTAGCTCGGCATCCGCGCCATCGGCTCGGTCGCGCGGACGGCGCCGGCGATCCCTTCCTCGATGATCGCGGCATCGGCCTGGGCGACGCGGAAGGCGACTTCGCCGGTGAACTTGTCGGTCACCTCGAGCGCGGTGTTGGGCTGCTGCGCTTCGTTGTTGAGGTAGAGCGGGTAGGTGTCTTTGAGTTTCGCCACGTCTTGCATCAGTTTCCGTGGCGGGCGGCGCGGCGCCTTTCGATTTCGCTCCAAGCCTCATATTGCCGGCTTGCCCGTTCCTCGCATTGGTCGCGGAGGCCCTGGGCCTCCGCAATCAGCTGGGCGCGGCTCTTGAAGCGCCCGTCCCGCGCGTTTTGGGTCTTGAACTGATATACCCGCGCGCATTCCGCCATACCGCGCTGGTAGGTTTCCTGGGCCGTGGGGGCCGCTCGCTGACCCGCGGCCGTCGAGACGCCCAGCGCTCCAAGCAGGATCATTTTCCCGATCATGTTTCCTCCTTCAAGCGTTAGGATGCCGCCGATACGCAGCTAGATTCGCGGCGGGCGGACGCCGGGGTTGCCGTTCGGATTGGCGGGGTCGGCCTGCCCGCGCCCGGGGCCCTCGCGCACGCCTTCGGAGCGCGAGCGCGAATCGAGCGAGTCGCGCCCGTTGGCGAGGGGGAGGCCGGGGGCGGCGAGCAAGGCGGTCAATGCCGCCGATCCGCGCGGCGAGAGTGCGAACGGGCCGATCGGCGCATGGCCTGGGGCGGGGACGAACACCGCGAGGCCCGCCTGATCGAGCGCAACGGTGGTGCCGCCGGCGGTGACGTCGATGCCGCCGGGGACTTCGCCCGCGCCGGTCGCGCCGGGGCCGCGCAGCAGGATCAGCGTCGCGGTCGCGTCGGCCTGGAAACGCCGCATGCCGGGCTCGGCGCGGGCGATACGCGCCGCATCGGCGCCGACCACGCCATCGACGATCGTGCCGCGGATGCCGATCGAGGCGGTGGGCGTGCGGATCGCCGACTGGCCCGGCGCATTGTGAGTCGCGCGGCCCGACATGAAACGGAATGCGCCGCGCGTGACCTGCAGTCCGACCGCGCTCGACTGGCGATTGGGATCGTAGACGAAGCGATCGACCTTGATCCGCGCGTTGGCGCCGACGGTGAAGGTGGTGCGATCGAGCAGAACGACCTGCAGGCGGCTCGCCTTGCCGGTGAAGATGTCGTTGCCCAGCGACACGCGTTCGCGGACCACCGCCTTGTGAACCGCGCGGTTGGCGTCGGTGGTCATCCGCACGTCGTTGATCACCGCGGCGCTGACCCCGACGGTCTGCGCGGCGGCGGGGGTGGCGAGCGACGCGGCGGCGAGCGCGAGCAAGGTGATGCGATGCATGGGTTCGCTCCCTAGTTTCCGAAGTTCCAGACGAGGCGCAGTTCGCCGCCGACATTCTCATAGTCGCGAAACGTGCTCAGCGCGTTGTAATTGCGCCGCGTGTAACTGCCCGCCGCTTCGAGATTGAGCCCATTCGGGCCGAGCGGGACGCCCAACGCGCCGCGAAGATAATATTGGGTCTCGTGCACCGGCACGAAGCCGGGCTCGTCGCCAAACTCTATATAGCGCAGGCTGCCGTTGAGCGCGGCATAGGTGCCGCCTTTGCTCAGGTACCGCCGCGTGCCGGCATAGACGCGCCCGCCCGCATAGCCGGTGCGCGCCGTCTCGGCATCCTTGTGCTCATAGGCCGCGCCCAGCCAGAAGCTGTTGGTGCCGCCGCGGTAATACACCAGGCTGGCGTCGTAGCGCATGCCGTTGCGCGAGAAGAGCGCGGTGCTGCCGACGAAATCCTGCTGGACGACTTCGCCGCGCAGCGTCAGCCGGGCCTCGTCCATCAGCAGCGCATAGGAAATCTCGCCGCCGAGATCGGTGACATAGGGATCGCCGTCGATTCGAAAGTGGCGGACAATGCCGCCGATCGCGAACTCGCCGACGCTGCCGGTGCGCGCGCCGATCCCGAGAATCAGCTCGCCCGACTGGTAATCGGCATTCGTGCGCGACAGGCCGTTTCGGGTGAAGGCGCTGCCGCTGCCGTAGACGAACGCGCCGCCGATCGGCGCGCGTCCAGACACATAGGCCGAGCCGGCGAAAGAGGCGCCATCGCCGGGGGGCAGCGCGCCGGGAAGGTTCAGCTGGACGAGCAACGCGTTGGCGAGATCGCTGTCATAGGTGACGCCGGCGGAAAGCGTGCCGCCGAGGCGGCGGCCGGAAGCGGGGGCGGCGGGCCTGGTGTCGCCGCAGGCGGCGGTGACTTCGGCCCAGGCATCGCCGTCGACGCGGCGCCCGCCGGTCTTGGCGAGCTCGTACCGCGCGGTCTGCGTATCGCCTAGGCGGCAGAGCAATGACACGTAATAGAGCCGCACGCGCTGGGCCTTGGGATGGTACAGCAAGGCGCGCTCGAGCGTGGCCGCGGCGCCGAGCAGATCGCCTTCGGCCGCCTGGCTGCGGGCGAGCGCCAGCGCCGCTTCGGGGGTGGCATTGCCGATCAGCGCGTCGATTTCGGCCTCGGAAACCTCCTGCGCGAAAACGGGCGCGGCGGCGAACATCACCGCTGTCAGCATCGCCGCCTTCAAGCCACCGCTCAACCGCATGCCACCTCCCCAAGGTCGTCGCGGCTGCGATCCTACGCAGATATGGCGCCACATGCCAGCGGTGGCTGGGCGGGGTATCCCGAAGCGGAGCAATCTGCCGCTCCCGCCAAGGCGGCAGGGGCATAACAAGCCGGCGGCTATTTCGCCGCGCTGCAATTGTAGACGAGCTTCTCGTTATAGACCGGGGGCAGCGCGGCGCGGATTTCCTGCTGGCGGGTGGCAAGGTTGCCGCGGGCGGCCTGATCGCTCGAACAGACTTTCAGCGTCACCTGAGTGCGCAACTGGCGCGCGCGGGTCATCTGCTCGGCGGAGAGCAGATAGCGGGTATTGGTATAGGTGTGATGCGCCGGATCGTAATCGAGCACCGACACGGTCTGCTCCTGCTCGGGGACGAGGATGCGCAGCCAGTGGTTGCTGTCCTCGGCATATTGGGTGCGGCCGTTGATGCAGCCATCGGCGCCGATATCGAGATTGACGGTGTCGACGGTCGAGACGGTGACGCGGCTGCGCTTCTCGTCGAGCGTGCAGACCAGTTTGCCCAGCGCCGCGACTTCGGGAAGCGCGGCTTCGTCGGCCGCGGCCTCGACGGGGACGATCCGCGAGGCATCGAAGCTCGGGCGGCTGAAGAACAAGGCGACCGAGCCGAAGAACAATACGCCGCCGCCAACCGCGACCCAGATCGCCTCGCGCTGCCGCCCGCGTGACAGGAGCAGCCCGGCGCCGCCGAGGCAGAGCCCGGCCAGCACCAGCAGCAACGCGGCGCCGGCCATGAAATTCTCGCGCGCGGATTCGTTGTTGGCGCGCGCCTGGTTGAGCGCGTCCTGGCGTTCGGCGGCGGTGCGGGTGGCGTTCTGGCGCGCCGCTTCCTCGGCGGCGACGCGCGCCTGCTCGTCGGCGCTGCGGTCCTGGGCCATCCGCTCCTCGATGCTGGTGCACGGGACCGCGACCGCCTGGAACGGCTGCTTGGCCTTGGTCAGGAACGCGCCGAGCTCGCTGCCGGCGACGGCGAAGGCGAAATTGGCGTCGCCGCCCTCGCTGTTGGTGATCGCGGCGTTGACCCCGAGCACGCGGCCGCAGCGATCGAGCAAAGGTCCGCCCGAATTGCCACGCGCGATGTTGGCGGTGTGGAGCAGCATCGAGGTGCCCTGGAGGCTGCGCATCCCCGCGAAGCCGCCCTGCGAACGCACCGGCGACTGCGGGTTGATAAAGTCCTTGGCGCTCTGCGCGGTCGCGACGTCGACATTGCCGGGATAGCCAAGCGCGGTGAGCGATTCGCCCTCCTGCGCGGTCCCTTTGTAGAGTGTCAGCGGGGGCAGGCGGGTGCCGGTGAATTCGATCAGCGCGAGATCGCGGTCGGCGTCATAGGCGATTACATGGCCCTGGTACGACTTGCTGCCCTCGGACGGGACCACGCCGATCACGACATTGTCGGGATAGCGCTGGGCGAGATCGACGACATGGGCGTTGGTGACGATGCGGTTGGGCGCGACCGCAAAGCCGCTGCCGTGGCTGAAGCCGACGACATCGTCGCCGACCACCGCGATCACGACGACGCGGACGACGCCGCGGCCTGAGGCGGAAATATCGTCAGCGCGCGCGGGGGTTGCCGCCATCAGCGGCGCCAGCATCAGAATCAACAGAATAAACAACCGACGCATCGTGCCGAGCCTCACGCAACCACGCCTTGGGCTTTCGGCGAAAACCGCCGCGGGTTCAAGGCGCGAGCGTGGTCAACTGCCCTTGGGCTTGTCCGCTTCCTCGGTCTGCTGCTCCAGGCTCTGGAGCGCGGTGTCGGCATGACCGGCGTCGATCTCGGCGATCAGCCGCGCCGCGACGGCGGCGATCCCGCTGCCGTGCGGATCCCAGGCGAGCGCGGTCAGCAGGCCGCGGGCGCGGGGCGCATTGCCTTCCTCGAGATAGGATTGCGCCGCCACGAACCGCAGGCCAGGATCCTGCGGGGCGAGCTGATAGGCGTAATAGAGGCCGTCGCGCGCGAGCTTGGTCGGCTTCGTCCCGCCGCGCGCGTAGCTCTGGAAATAATCGCGCAGCGGCTTGGGATTTTCGGGATCGAGGCGGTTGGCGGTGGCGATCAGCTTGCGGATCGCGGTCCAGGTGGCGGGGGTATTGTCGCCGGCCTTGTCGGCCACCGCCGCTTTGGCGTCGGCCTTGTAGAGCAGCGCCTCGACCGAGCGGGGGTCGGCTGCGAGCACGCGGTCCGCGGCCGCCTCCGCCGCCGCATAATCCTTGGCGTCGAACGCCGCTTCGGTCAGCACCAGTTGCGCGACGGGGTCACCGGGGTAGGGCGCGCATGCCTTGCGCGCGGCGGCATAGACACCGGGGGCGGTCTTGTCGCCGACACCGGCGTCCGACTGGATGCGCACGTCCATCGTCGCGCTTTCGGCGGGCCGCAGCTTTCGGATCGTGACCTGGCCGACCGGCAGCACCGTCGCGGCGATACGCCGCCCCACTAGCCTGCCGCGCATATAGCGGTTGAGCTCGCCGTCGAGCGCCCGCAGGTCGCCGAACACCTTGGCGGCCTCGAGCGGCGCGGTGCCGCCGTTGAGCGCCTTCAGATAGGCGCTGAGCTGGCCGTCGCGCTTTTCGCCGAGGAACAGGTAATGCGTCAGCAGCCAGCCGCGCCCGTACAAGCCCTCGCGCTGACTGTCGTTGAGCTTGAGCGCGTCGGCGTTGAGCAATTTGTCCATCGGCAGAAGGTTGCCGCCGCCGAACAACCCTTGGGCGCGATAGAGCGGCGGGCGGCCGAAGGTGAGGCTGCCATCGGGCTGGAAGCTCGATGCCGCGAAGAATTCGGCATAGCCTTCGACGAACCAGCCGGGATAAGCGGCCTCCGCGCTAAGGCTGAGCAGGAAATGATGCGTGTATTCATGGAGGAGGATCGCAAGCGGGTTGAGATCCAGTACCCCGCCCTGGCCCGAGCTGCGGGGCACGAACGCAACCGAGCCGCCCGCGCGCGGGGCATAGAAGCCGGCGACGAACCGGTCGCGCGCCAGTTTGGCTACATCGCCGGTGTCATCGACCACATAGACGGTGACGCGATTGGCGTCCCCTATAGGTGTATCAGGCAAATTGCGCAGAAAGCGCAGCGCCTTGTCGAAGCGCTCGAGCTGAGTCGCGAAAGTCTTTACGCGCTCGGGCTTGTCGTCCGAATAGACCAGGAAATGCGGGGTGCTCGCTTCATGCCAATCGGCGTGGGCGGTAGTGGGCACCATCAGGCAGAATAGCGCCAAGACCATACGAAGCATAGAAATCTCCCCCGCGCCGAGCCTAGCCGCCCGGAGCGGAGGCGCAAGCCCTAGACGAAGCTGTACGGATCGACATCGACCGCGACGCGCACCTTTGCGGGCCATGCCAGCCCGCCCAGCCAGTCGCGGATCGTGTCCTGGACGTCGAAGGCGCGGCGGGCGTGGACCAGCAGGCGGAAGCGGTGGCGGCCGCGCAGCATCGCCAGCGGGGCGGGGGCGGGACCGTAGACGGTCATTTCGGGCAGCTTGGGGGCGGAGCGGCCGATCATCCGGGCGATCTCCTCCGCCGAACCCTTGTCCTCGCTGCTGACGATGATCGCGGCGTAGCGGCCGAACGGCGGGGCGTCGGCATCGCGGCGGGCCTCGGTCTCGGCGGCGTAAAAGGCGTCGCTGTCGCCGCTGACCAGCGCCTGCATGACCTGGGCGTCGGGGCTGTGGGTCTGGATATAGACGGTGCCGGGCTTCTCGCCGCGGCCGGCGCGTCCCGAGACCTGCATGATCTGCTGAAAGGTGCGCTCCGACGCGCGCAGGTCGCCGCCGTCCAGCCCCAGGTCGGCATCGACTACGCCGACGAGGGTGAGGTTCGGGAAGTGATAGCCCTTGGTCACCAACTGCGTGCCGACGACGATGTCGATTTCGTTGTGCTCCATCCGGTGGACGAACTCGGCGGCCTTGGCGGGGGACCAGATCGTGTCCGAGGTTACCACCGCGATGCGGGCATTGGGCCACAGCGCGGCGGCTTCGTCGGCGATGCGCTCGACTCCGGGGCCGCAGGCGACGAGGCTGTCCTCGGCATCGCATTCGGGACAGATTTCGGGGGTCGGCGTGGTGTGGCCGCAATGGTGGCAGGTGAGGCGGCGGATCAGGCGGTGCTCGACCATCCACGCGGTGCAGTTCGGGCATTGGAAGCGGTGGCCGCACGAGCGGCAGAGCGTGAGCGGAGCATAGCCGCGGCGGTTGAGGAACAGCAGGCTCTGCCCGCCGCGTTCGAGCGTGGCGTCGATGGCGAGGACGAGGCGCGGGGAGAGCCAGCGGCCGCGCTCGGGCGGCTCCTGGATCAGGTCGATGGCTTCGATCGTGGGGAGCTCGGCGGTGCCGTGGCGGACCGGGAGCTTCAATTCCTCGTAGCGGCCGAGCTCGACCTGGTGGCGGGTCTCGATCGCCGGGGTGGCGGAGGCGAGGACCACCGGGCAGCCCTCGAACAGCCCGCGCATCACCGCGACATCGCGCGCGTGATAATGGACGCCTTCCTCCTGCTTGAAGCTGGTCTCGTGCGCTTCGTCGACGACGATCAGGCCGAGGTTCGGATAGGGCAGGAACAAGGCCGAGCGCGCGCCGACGGTGACCATCGCCTGGCCATTGGCGATGGCGCGGCGGGCGCGGCGGCGCTGCGACTGGCGCAGGCCCGAGTGCCACGCCACCGGCTGGCAGCCGAAGCGCGCGGCGAAGCGGGTCAGGAACGGCTCGGTCAGTGCGATTTCGGGGAGCAGGACGAGGCTCTGCTTGCCCGCCGCGAGCGCGGCGGCGACGGCTTCGAAATAGACTTCGGTCTTGCCCGATCCGGTGACGCCGTCGAGCAGGAAGGGGGCGAAAGCGTCGGCGCCTACCGCTTGGCGCAGGATGCTGGCGGCATCGGCCTGCTCAGGGCCGAGATCGGGCGGGGCATGGTTGGGATCGGGGAGCGGATAGGGAGTGTCGGTATCGACCGTCACCGCTTCAATCGCACCGTTATTCACCAGCCCGCGGATCACCGCGTCGGAGACATCGGCGATGGTCGCCAGCTCGCGTACCAGCCCCTGGCGCTCGCCGATCCGCTCGAGCGCCTGCGCGCGCTGGGGAGTGAGGCGGGCGGGGACCTCGCCGGTGGCGCGATATTCGACGATGGTGGGGGCGGCATCGAAGGCGGCAGTGGAGGACAGCGCCATCCGCAGCACGGCGCTGTGCGGGGCGAGGTAATAATTCGCGGTCCACTCGATCAGGCGTCGGACCGGCGCGGGGATGATCGGCGCGTCGGCGACGGCGAGCAGGCTGCGCAGACGATTGTCGCCAACCTCCTCGCCGCCGGGCAGCCGATCGGCTTCCCACACCACGCCCGCGAACTGGCGCGGGCCGATGGGGACCACGACGATCGATCCAGGCTCGACATGCGTCCCCGCCGGCACCCGGTAATCGAGCACGCTGAGCACGGGATGGAGGACGAGGATACGGGCGCGCGACATGGTTGTCCCTCATATGGGGATTTGTGCGCGAACGGGAATCCCGTATCGCTTGGCGGTCCCAGGGGAGTCGCCGATGTTGTTGTTTACCGCCTTGCTGCTCGCGCAGACTGCTCCATGCGCCGTGATGGACGTAAATCTACCCACCCCGCTCGCCGCCTGGACCCGCCCAGCGCTCTTGGTAAAGCGCGGTGAATCGGGTGCGGCGTTCGCGGCAGGCCAGCCGGTGAGCCTCGGCGCGATGACCGGCGGCGACATCGTCTTCACCGTCGCCAAGCCCGGCACCTGGGGGATCGCGCTGGATCAGAAAGGCTGGATCGAGCTGTTTCCGGCTGCTGAAGGTAGCGAGGCTCTGGCCAGCGTCTCGCACGCGCACGGGCCCGAATGCTCGACAATCGCCAAGATCGTTCGCTACGATCTCAAGCCCGGCACCTATCGGGTCGACTTCACCAGGATGCCCAACCCGACCGCCAAGACAATGCTGGTCGCTCCTTAATCGCCATGCCCCAGGCTGGCGACGTTGAAGTTCAGCGTGAAGGTGGCGGCATGGTCCATCTGGTCGCGCGCGCCGTTCCGGCCGAAGCGATACTGGTTGAGATAGCCGACCTCGCCGCGCAATTTGCCGCCGAGCGGGATCGACACGCCCACGGCGTTGCGCATCCGCTCGTATCCGCCGCGCTGGCCCCAGGCGGTGGTATTGAGATTGAGGAAATGCTCCTGCGTGGCGAACAATTTCAGCCCGCCTGAGCCTAGCCGCGTCTCGTAGCCGATCCGGGGACGGAGCCGGAAGCCGACCGGGCCGCCGCTGCTGTGGAAGCGCTGCTCGGAGCGCAGGCGGACCCCAAAGCCCGAGCCGAGCGGGACCAGCACCATCTGGCGCAGCCGCTCCTCGTTGGGCAGCGCGACGCCGCGGTTGTAATCGGCGACGTGGCGGTAGCCGAAGCTCAGCTCGATACCGCTCGCCAGCTTGCGCGTGTAGAGCAGGCCCGCTTCGGCATGCGAGAAGCCCTTCGCCTTGTCGCTGAAGCGTCCGATCGCCTCCAGCGTCAGTTTGTCCTTACCGCTAAGCTCGACCGAGCCGTTGGTCTGGAACCAGAGCTGTTCGTCGGTCTGCTGCGCCATCGCAGGAACTGGGGCGAGCAGGGCCGCCATGAAAAGAAGCTTGCGCATCGCCTCGCTCTATCCTCTTTTCCTTGTCGATGGGAATGGGGACCCAGCATCGATCGGAAGGGAGAAGCCATGATCCTGATCGCATTCGCGCTGGCCACTGCCGCGCCCTGCAAGACCTATGACACCAATCTGCCGCGTGCCTTGAGTGGTTGGACGCGCAATGGACGGACGCTCGACACCGGGCACTCGGTAGTGCTGCCCGGGCGGGCCAAGGCGGCGGAAACCAGTGTGACGATCCGCAAGGCCGGGACCTTTGGCGTCGCTATCGATCAGCAGGCTTGGGTCGATCTCTATCGCGGGCGCGGCAAGGCGCTGGCGATGGCGTCGGAGAGCCGCGGGCCGGCCTGCTCGACGATCCGCAAAATCGTGCGTTACAATCTGACGCCGGGTACGTATCGGGTCACGGTGACCAACATGACCGCGCCGCGCGCCAGGCTGATGCTGGTGCACGCACAGACAGGAAAACCGCATGAAGTTCTTCGCCGACACGGCCGACACCGCTGAAATCCGCGACCTTGCCGAAGCGGGATTGCTCGACGGGGTCACCACCAATCCGTCGCTGATCCACAAGGCGGGGCGCGATTTCCTTGAGGTGGTCGCCGAGATTTGCGGGATCGTCGAAGGGCCGGTCTCGGCCGAAGTCGTCGCGCTCGATTATGCGGGCATGATGCGCGAGGCGGAGATCGTGCGAAGAATAGCCGACAATGTCGCGGTCAAGGTGCCGCTGACGATCGACGGACTCAAGGCGTGCAAGACGCTGACCGACGACGGGACGATGGTGAACGTCACGCTCTGCTTCTCGGCGAACCAGGCGCTGCTCGCGGCCAAGGCGGGGGCGACCTTCATCTCGCCGTTCGTAGGGCGGCATGACGATATCGGCTATCCGGGGATGGAGCTGATCGCGGACATCCGCACGATCTACGACAATTACGATTTCAGCACCGAGATCCTAGTCGCCAGCGTCCGCAACCCAATCCACGTGCTGGAGGCCGCCAAGATCGGCGCCGATGTGATGACCGCGCCGCCTTCGGTGATCAAGATGCTGGTCAAGCACCCGCTGACCGATGCGGGCATCGCCGGGTTCATGGCGGATTGGGCGAAGACGGGACAGAAGATCGGGTAGGGCTTTCCCCCTCCCTGCAAGGGAGGGGTTAGGGGTGGGTTAGAAAAGGTCGGGCTCGATGCCCGGCCTTTTCTTTTTTGCCGATAGCGCCCGAGGGCTCGCTCCGCTCGCAACCCACCCCCAACCCCTCCCTTGCAGGGAGGGGAGATGCTATCGTCGCGCCGTGACTGCGCCCCTGCCCCTTCTCTACGCCCAGCATCTCGCGCGAGACCGCCGCCGCTCGGTGCATACCGTGCGCGCCTATGGCTCGACCGCCGAACGGCTGATCGCCTTCCTCCAGGGCCATTGGGGCGAGGAAGTCACCCGCGACACCCTCGCCAGGATCACTGCCGCCGATCTGCGCGCATTCCTCGCCTTCCGCCGCAACGACGGGCTCGCCAACACCTCCGCCGCGCGCGAATTGTCCGCGGTGCGCGGGTTCCTCAAATTCGCCGCCGGCGCCAATGCCGGGCTGCCGCGGCTGCGCGGGCCGCGGGTCAAAAGGGGAGTGCCGCGGCCGATTGCGCCGCATGAAGCGGTGGCTTTGGCCGAATTGATTTCCGAGGATGCCAGCGAGCCTTGGATCGCGGCGCGCGACTGGGCGGTGCTGTTGCTGCTCTACGGCGCGGGGCTGCGGATCGGGGAGGCAGTGGGGCTGACCGGCGGGGTGCTGCCGCTCAGCGCGACGATGCGCGTCACCGGCAAGCGCGACAAGACGCGGACGGTGCCGCTGCTGCCGCAGGTGCGCGAGGCGATCGAGGCCTATGCGGCGGTGACGCCCTGGGTGGTATCGCGCGACGCGCCTTTGTTTCGCGGGGCCAAGGGCGGGCCGCTGCCGCCGGGCGCGATTCGCAAGGCGGTGCGTTCGGCGCGCGCGGTGCTGGGGCTGTCCGAGCGGACGACGCCGCATGCGCTGCGGCACAGCTTCGCGACGCACCTGCTCGGGCGCGGGGCGGACCTGCGCGCGCTACAAGAATTGCTCGGGCATGCCAGCCTCAGCTCGACGCAGATCTACACCGCGGTCGATGCCGCGCACCTGCTCGACGTCTACCGGAACGCGCATCCGCGGGCGTGATTTCGCCCGATTGTTCCGCTAAGTCACTGAAATGTTCAACACTTACGAAGCCGATATCGCCGCCGTGCAGCGCATCCCCGAGGTCGAGGCGATCCTAAAGCGGGTGTGCGAGATGACCGGCATGGGGTTCGCCGCCGTGGCGCGGGTCACTGCCGATCGCTGGATCGCGTGCCAGTTGCTCGACCGAATCGAGTTCGGGCTGAAGCCGGGCGACGAGTTGAAGATCAAGACGACGATCTGCGACGAGATCCGCGCGAGCGGGCAAAGCGTGTTCATCGATCATGTCGCGCAGGACCCGCAGTGGCGGACGCACCACACGCCGGCACTCTATGGCTTCGAAAGCTATATCTCGATCCCGATCATCCTCGCCGACGGCAGCTTTTTCGGGACCTTGTGCGCGATCGATCCGGCCCCGCGCGTGGGGCTGTCGGGGGCGGTTGCCGGGATGGAGGCGATGGCCGCCGAGATTGCCGCCGAGCTCGAAGGGATCAGCGGCGCGGTTTCCACGTGACAACGCGCCAGAGATAGAGTGCCGCCCCTATGGCGACGATCGCGGTGACGCCCGGCGCGATCCAGTGGTCGATCGTCTCGAAATTGGTGCCAAGCCAATAGCCGACGCCGACCAGGATCGTGTTCCACACCGCGCTGCCCGCCGCGGTATAGAGGATGAACCGTCCGCGCGGCATGTGGAGCAGGCCGGCGGGGATCGAGATCACCGTGCGACCGATCGGCATGAAGCGGAATACGAACACCGTCACGCCGCCCCAGCGATCGAAGAAGGCGCGCAATTTCTCGATATCCTCCCACTCCATCGTCAGCCAGCGGCCCCAGCGATCGATGGCGGGCTTGAGCCGCCGATAGCCGAAGCGCACGCCGATCTCGTACCAGAAGAGGTTGCCGACGATGCAGCCGAGCGTGCCGGTGAGCACCAGCAGAGTGAAGTCCATCTTGCCCTGGCCCGCGGCGATGCCGCCCAGGCTCATGATCACTTCGGAAGGGATGGGCGGGATGACGTTTTCCAGCACCATCAGCAGGAAGATGCCGAGATAGCCCCAGTCGAGCCAGTTGATCACGTAGGCGCGCGCGCGGCCACGCGCCGCTCGATCGCTTCCCAGATCATTGCGCCGGTATCGGTGCCGTTGAACCGGTCGATCGCGACGATGCCGGTGGGCGAGGTGACGTTGATCTCGGTCAGCCATTCGCCGCCGATCACGTCGATGCCGACGAACAACAGCCCGCGCTTCTTCAGCTCGGGGCCGAGGGCGTCGCAGATTTCCTGCTCGCGCGGCGTCAGCTCGGTCTTGGCCGCGGTGCCACCGACCGCGAGGTTCGAGCGGATCTCGCCCGCGCCGGGGACGCGATTGACCGCGCCCGCGACTTCACCGTCGATCAGCACGATGCGCTTGTCGCCCGCCGCCACGCTGGGGAGGAAGGCCTGGACCATGTGCGGCTCGCGATAGGCGGTGTTGAACACCTCGATCAGCGAGGAGAGGTTGGCGCCGTCGCTGCCCACTTTGAAGATCGCCTTGCCGCCGTTGCCATGGAGCGGCTTGACGACGATCTCGCCATGCTTCGCCAGGAATTCGCGGGCTTCGTCGACGCTGCGGGTGATGAGCGTCGGCGGCATGAACTGCGCGTAATCGAGGACGAAGACCTTCTCGGGCGCGTTGCGGACGTTGGCGGGATCGTTGACCACCAGGGTCTTGCCGGCGATCCGCTCGAGCAGGTGAGTGGCGGTGATGTAGCCGAGGTCGAAGGGCGGGTCCTGGCGCATCAGGATGACGTCGGCCTCTTCACCGAGATCGAGCTTCACCGGATCGGCGAAGGCGAAGTGATTGCCCTGGACGCGCTGGACGGTGACTGGATGCGCGAGGGTCCAGACGCGGCCGTCCGAATAGTTGAGGTCCTCAGGCGCGTAGTGGAACAGCCGGTGCCCGCGCGCCTGCGCCGACAGCATGAGCGCGAAGGTCGAATCGCCGGCGATGTTGATCGCGTCGAGCGGGTCCATCTGCACGGCGACGTTGAGCGACATTCGTTCCTCCTCGGGAAGCCTGTAGGTGACTTATATGACTAGATCACCCTGTTCCGCTCTCGATATGGCGAGCGCGGTTGCCGGGGGCAATGCGGATCAGCCCGCCTCGTCCACGATCACCGGAAACGATTTCTGATCGTCGCGCGCCTGATAGAATGTCACGTTCAGGCCGCCTTCCGCGCACCAGCGGCGCAACCGCGCCTTGTCGGCCTCCGCCATCCGGATCCCGAAAATCACGCCGGTCAGTGCCGCGGGGTTGAATGGCACGCTGGCCGCGGGTTTTCCGGGCCGGACGATCCGGTATTCGTCCTCATATTTCCAGTCGCGCGATTTCCTGGGCATGTCCTTGCCGCCGGGACGCGAAACCGAATATTCGACCGGGAGCGCCTCGGCGATGAGGGGGTCCCTGGTGACGAAGCGCAGCACGAAACCGGTGTGCCGGTCCGCGTAATTGCGCCACATCATCGCGGAGTCCCTGTGCTTCGTCAGGCACAATACGGCCGATGGAGTCTCGGGCAGGCGATCATAGGGGTCGTCGTACGATTCCGGATCGCTGAAGAAGAGATTGTGGCCGACCAATATGTCGCGGATCCTGGATTCGCCGTCCGCATCGCCTTCGCGGGGCATCGCCAGATATTTGTAGAGGTGCGGCGGGCCGCCGGTGAAATAGGTGATCATGGCGCGGGCCTATCCCGCGTCGGCTGCCAAGTCACCCCATCCACGCGTTCTCGATATGGCGAGGAAGGGTGCGGGGGGCAATGAGGATCACGTCGACGCGGATATCGTCGCCCGGGCCGGCATAGCGCGGCATCAGCACTTCGGCTGCCGCGGCGACCCGCGACAGGCGGCGCTCGTCGATCGCGAAATCGAGCTCGGCAGCGGTCCTGCGGGTCTTTACCTCGACGAACGCGACCAGATTGCCCTTGCGGACGACGAGATCGACTTCGCCTGCGGGCGTGCGGACGCGGCGGTCGAGGATTTTCCAGCCGTGGAGCCACAGCCACCATGCCGCGCGGCGCTCCCCGTCGCGGCCGCTGGCTTCGGCGGCGCGGCGGTTTCTCACGTATCCCCCTCCCGCTTGCGGGAGGGGCTAGGGGAGGGGAGTGCCGCGAGCGTTGAGCATGATCGAATAGCCCCTCCCCCAGCCCCTCCCGCAAGCGGGAGGGGAGCAAGAAGGGCAGGGCTCCTCACCCCTTCATTTCCATCGCCCGGGCGTAAAGCTCGCGGCGGTCGAGGCCGAGCTTCTTAGCCACCTCTCCCGCGGCCTTAGAGGCGGGAAGACGGGTCAGCGCCTCCGCGAGCGCCGAATCGGCATCCTCCGCGCTCGCGGGAGCCGCTTCGCCGGGCGGGGCGACGACGATGACGATCTCGCCTTTGGGTCCGCCATCCGCATAGCGCGCGGCGAGCTGGGTAAGCGAGCCGGTGACGCATTCCTCGAACTTCTTGGTGATCTCGCGCGCGACCGCCGCCTCGCGGTCACCGAGGCCTTCGGCGAGGGCGGTGAGGCAAGCGGCGAGGCGCGGCCCCGATTCGTAGAGAACCAGCGTCGCGCGAATCGCGGCGACTTCGGCGATGGCGGCGGCGCGGGCTTGCCGCTTGCTCGGCAGGAAGCCGAGGAACAGGAAGCGATCGGTAGGGAGGCCCGCCAGCGTCAGCGCCGCGACCGCCGCGCACGGGCCGGGGATCGTCACCACCGCATGGCCGGCGGCACGGGCGTCGCGCACCAGCTTGAATCCGGGATCGGAAATCAAGGGCGTGCCAGCGTCGCTGACCAGCGCGACCGATTCGCTGCCCATCCGCGCGACGAGGCCGGGGCGGACGGCGTCGGCGTTGTGATCGTGATAGGGAGTCATCCGGCCCTTGGCGCCGAGGTGACGAAAAAGCCCCGCTGTCACACGGCTGTCCTCGACAGCAACCACATCGGCGTTCAGGAGTATTCCAGATGCGCGCGGAGACAAGTCGCCAAGATTGCCGATCGGCGTGGCGACGATATAGAGTCCGGGCGCGAGTAAAGCGTTCATCGGGGAGAGACATGGCAGACCGCAACGGCAAACAACAAGGGTTCCTTGGCACGATGCGCTGGGCCGTGGTCGGCGCGGCGCTGCTTGTCGCGGCCTGCTCGGGCGGCCCGCGGGTGATTCCCGAAGCGCCGCGGCCCCCCGTGGTCGAGGTTCCGCGCGAGCGGCCGGTCAGCCGCCCGATCCAGCCGGGCCTGCCGCAGGACACCGAACGCCACCGCGTCGCATTGCTGGTGCCGCTCACCGGACCGAATGCGGGAGTCGGCAAGTCGCTGCAGAATGCGACGATGCTGGCGATCCTCGACACCGGCACCGAAGCGGTGCGCATCACCACCTACGACACCGCCGGTGGCGCGGGCGCGGCGGCGCAGCGCGCGATCGCCGACGGCAACCGCCTGATCCTCGGGCCTTTGCTCGCCGAGGAGGCCCGCGAAGTCGCGCCGATCGCGCGGGCGGCGCATGTGCCGGTGCTCAGCTTCTCGAACGATGCCAGCGCGGCGGGGAACGGCACCTATCTGCTCGGCTACTCGCCCGCCCAGTCGATCGACCGCGTCGTCGAGTACGCCAAGAAGAGCGGCGTCACCCAATATGCCGGGCTGATCCCCGGCGGCGTATATGGCGAGCGCACCTCGACCGCCTTTCTCAGCGCGGTGCGCGATGCGGGCGGCGTGGTGGTGGCGATGGAGACCTATGATTCGCGGCCCGGCTCGATGACCAGCGCGATCACCAAGCTGGGGCGCGCCCCGTTCCAGGCGGTGCTGGTCGCGGGCAGCGGCACCAGCGCGGTGACCGCGGTGCCGATCATCCGCCGCTCGCCGGGCGGCAAGACCGCGAAGGTGCTGGGGCCGGAACTCTGGAACAGCGATTCGGGGATCGGCGCCAATGCGGTGCTCAACGGCGCGTGGTTCGCGAGCGTGCCGAATAATTATTACCGGCAATATGCGGTGAAATACCGCGACCGTTTCGGGATGGCTCCGTACCGGCTGTCGACTTTGGGCTATGACGCGGTGCTGCTGACAGTGCGGATCGCGCGGGACTGGCGGCCGGGGGACGAGTTCCCCGAGCGGCGGCTGAGCGACCGCGAGGGATTCGCCGGGCTGGACGGCGCATTCCGCTTCGGCCGCGACGGCGTCGCCGAGCGTGCGCTGGAAGTGCAGGAGATCCGGGGCGGCACGACGGTGACCGTATCGCCCGCGCCGGCGAGCTTCGGGGGGCGCTAAGGTCTTCTTTTCCTCCCTCGCGAAGCGGGGAGGAATTAAGAAGTAACCACCGCTTCGCGCAAAATCGCCTCCAGCACCGGCATCCCCGCGCTGGTGACGCGCAGGCGATCGCCTTCGCGGACCGCCAGGCCTTGGGCTTCGAGCATCGCCAACGCCTGAGCGTCGAGCGGGGCTTCGCCTCCGGCCAGCGCGGCCACGCGGGGCAAATCGATCCCTTCGCCCAGCCTTAGCCCCATCACCAGCGCCTCGACCGCGCGCTCGCGCGGGCTGAGGGCGTCTTCGCTGTACAGCCCGTGGCCGTTACGATCGATCGCCGCGATCCAATTCTCGGGCTTCTTGTGGCGCACCGTCGCTAGCCCGTCGCGGCGGCCATGCGCCCCGGGACCGATGCCGGCATATTCGCCATAGCGCCAATAGGTCAAATTATGGCGGCTCTCGGCGCCGGCGCGGGCGTGGTTGGAGATTTCATAGGCGGGCAGGCCCGCGGTGGCGGTGATCGCGCGGGTGGCTTCGAACAGGTCGGCGCCGGCGTCGGGGTCGAAAGCGGCGAGCTCGCCTTTCTCGAAAAGGGTGGCGAAGCGCGTGCCGGGCTCGATGGTGAGCTGGTAGAGCGAGAGATGCTCGGTGCCGAAGCCGATCGCGCGGCGGAGCTCGGCCTCCCACTCGGCCAGCGTCTGGCCTGGACGGGCATAGATCAGGTCGAAGCTGGTGCGCGCGAAGGCCTTCTGCGCGGTTTCGAGCGCGCCGAGGCCCTCGGCGACATCATGGGCGCGGCCGAGGAAACGCAGCGCCGCGTCGTCGAGCGCCTGCAGGCCGAGCGAGACGCGGTTGACCCCGGCCGCCGCCAGATCGGCGAAGCGCGCGGCCTCGACCGAGGAGGGATTGGCCTCGAGCGTGATCTCGACGCCACCGGCGAAGCCCCAATGCCGTTCGGCGGCTTCGATCACCGCCGCGACCGTCTCGGGCGGCATCAGCGACGGGGTGCCGCCGCCGAAGAAGATCGAGGTGACCTGCCGGCCGGGCGTCAGATCTGCCTCATGCGCGAGATCGCGCAGCATCGCCGCGCGCCATGTCACCTGGTCCACGCCTTCGCGGACATGGCTGTTGAAATCGCAATAGGGGCATTTGGATACGCAGAACGGCCAATGGACGTAGAGGGCGAGGGGTGAGAGCAATGCGGTCATGCCCGACGCCGAGGGAATCGAACAACGCGCGTAGGCCGGCAGGGCGAAGCGCCACAAAGACTCACGGGTTCGAACGATCCTTGGAATAGGCGCAAATCGCCAGCAAAAGCCGGGAAAGGGTTGGAGCGGGTAACGGGAATCGAACCCGTGTATTCAGCTTGGAAGGCTGCTGTACTACCATTGTACTATACCCGCCCGGCGCCGTTCGGTCCGGCAGCGTGGGCCGCCCACTGCCATGCCGACCCTTTCGCGGTCAACCTTTGCGGATATGCGCCGCGCCCGATAGGCTGGCGGCTTCACGGGGAGGACGCGCATGAAGAGCTGGACCAACTTGCTGGCGGCGGTGGCCGGCGCGATCCTGCTGGCGGTACTCGCCACCACCACGCCGCGGCCGGTGGCCGCCGATGCGCCCGCCGCGGGTTTCTCCGCCGCCCGCGCGATGGCCGATGTCCGCGCGATCGCCCGCGCGCCGCACCCGAGCGGGAGCGCCGAGAGCGGGCAGGTGCGCGCCTATCTGACCGGGCGGCTGCAATCGCTGGGGATGGCCGTTACCGCTAGCGCGACGCCGCTCAGCGCCGAGGGTCAGGCGCGGCTCGACAAATGGCGGGGCAGCCCCGCGCCCGCGAGCGCGGTCAATCTGGTCGCGACCTGGGCCGGACGCGATCGCGCCAGGCCGGCTGTGCTGCTGATGGCGCATCATGATTCGGTGTGGGGATCGCCGGGCGCAGCCGACGATGCCGCGGGGGTCGCGGCGATCCTCGAGGTGGTCCGCGCGATCCGGGCCGGCGGCCAGCCGGAGCGCACGCTGATGGTGCTGTTCACCGATGCCGAGGAATTGGGGCTGGACGGGGCGACGCACTTCTTCGAGGCCGATCCGGCGCGGACTAAGGTGGGTGTGATCGTCAATCTGGAGGCGCGCGGTGGTGGCGGACGGGCTTCGATGTTCGAAACCGGCGACGGCAATGGCGCGTTGATCGACTTGTTCGCGGGTGCCGTGCACCGCCCGATGGGGACTTCGCTCAGCGTGCTCGTATATAATAATCTGCCCAATTACACCGATTACACCGTCGCCAAGAAGCAGGGCGTGCCGGGCTTCAACTTCGCCTTCATCGGGCGGCCCGGCCTCTATCATTCGCCGTTGGCCACGCCGGACGCGCTCGATCAGGGATCGCTGCAGGATATCGGTCGGCAGACGCTCGATCTGACGCGCGGGCTGCTCGCCGCACCTTCGCTGCCGGGCAAGGCACCGGACCGGGTGTTCTACGATCTGTTCGGATTGGTGTTCGTTTCCTATGCGGCGTGGGTGGGCTGGCTGCTCGTCGGCGCGGCGGCGGGGGCCTATGCCTATGCGGGCTGGAGCGTGACGACGCTGCGCGGGATGGGTCGCGGCGCAAGCGTGGCGCTGGCACAGGTAGTGGTCTGCGGGTTGCTGCTGTTCGTCGGCAATCTGGTTTCGGGCGCGGATGGCAAGGTCAATTATTACGACCGGCTCGCGGCGATCCCGCGGCTGGAGATACAGGCGGTGCTGCTATGTCTCGCGGCGGCAACATTGGTGGCGGGGCTGTTGCTCAATCGCCGCCCGGTGTTCGAGCTTCTGCCCACGATAGCCGCGCCGTTCCTTCTGCTGGCGCTGGTCGCGCAGGCGCTGGCGCCGACTGCGGCCTTCCCGCTCTACCTGCCGCTGCTGCTCGGCGGGATCGGCGCGGCGGTGATGCGCTGGCGCGGCGGCGCGGTGGGCGCCTGGACGATGACGGTCTGCGCGATGCTGGGGGTGGGCTATATGCTGACGCTCGGGCACGGGCTGTTCCAGGCGGTGGGGCCGGACATGCCGTTCGTCCTGGCGCTGCCGCTGGCGCTGAGCGGACTGCTGCTGTTGCCGCTGTTCTTCCGCCTCGAGCGGCCGCGGGCGATGAAGGAAACCGCGGTGCTGGTGGTGCTCGCGCTGGGCATTGCCTTGTGGGTGCGGTTCGACGCGGTGGCGGCGAGCGTGGCGGTGTACAGCGGCTTTCACTGATCCTAAGCGTGCCGCAACGAATCTGAGAGGGCGAACGATGAAATATGCGGTGACCGCGGCGATTGCGATGTGGCTGGTGGCGAGCGAGGCGCTGGCGCAGACGCCGCCCGACAAGCCGGTGAGCGAAACCCAGGCGCCCGAGGACAAGGCTGCCGCACCCGCCGACCCTGCCGCGCCGCCCAAGCCCGCCGCGCCGCTCACCCCCGCGCCCACCATCGCCGCCGCCGCGCCCGCGCCGGCCAAGCCGCCCAAGTGGGACGTCAACGCGCCCCCGGGCATGACCACGCGCCAGGTCCGCATCGCGGTCGACAACGGCAGCTGGATGAACGTCGATGTCTCGCACGACGGCAAGTGGATCGCATTCGACCTGCTCGGCGACATCTACACGATGCCGATCGCCGGCGGCACGCCGAAGCGGATCGCCGAGGGGCTGGCATACGAGCACCAGCCGCGCTTCTCGCCCGATGGCAAGCGCATCGCCTTCACCTCGGATCGTGGCGGCGGCGACAATATCTGGATCATGAACGTCGACGGTAGCGATAAGCGGCAGTTGACCAAGGAGGACTTCCGGCTGCTCAACCAGGCTAGCTGGAGTCCGGACGGTCGTTTCATCGTCGCCAAGAAGCATTTCACCACCGGGCGTTCGCTCGGCACCGGCGAGGTGTGGCTCTATCACGTCTCGGGCGGCGGCGGCGTCCAATTGGTCAAGCGCGCCAGCGAGCAGCTTCAGAAGGAGCTTGGCGAGCCGATCTACGCGCCGGACGGCAAGGGCGTTTACTACACCCGCAACGTCACGCCGGGGCCGATCTTTGAATATGCCCAGAATTCGCGCACGGACCTGTTCGATATCGAGCGCTACGATATCGACACCGGCGAGGTCAGCACGGTCGTCTCCGGCGTCGGCGGATCGGTGCGGCCGACGCCGTCGCCCGATGGCAAGACGATGGGCTTCGTCCGGCGCGAGCATGGCAAGACCACGCTCTGGGTGAAGGACCTCGAGAGCGGGGTCGAGCGGCGCATCTATGAAGCGCTCGACCGCGATGTTCAGGAGACCTGGGCGGTCACCGGCGTCTATCCCAACATGGCGTGGACGCCCGATGGCAAGGCGATGGTGTTTTGGGCGGGCGGCAAGATCCGGCGCGTCTCGGCGGACGGCACCGGCGCGGCCGAGATCCCGTTCAAGGTGGACGACACCCGCGTCGTGATCGACGCCACCCATCCGGCGGTCGAGATTTCGCCCGACCGGTTCCAGACCAAGATGCCCCGCTGGGCGATGGTCTCGCCCGACGGCAGGCAAGTGGTGTTCGAAACGCTCGGCAAGCTCTGGATCAAGTCCGTAGCGGGCGGGGCGCCGCGGCGGCTGGTCAAGGGCGACGAGACCGAGATGGAGCTGTGGCCGACCTGGTCGCGCGACGGGCGGACGATCGCCTTCATCGGCTGGACCGACGCCGGGCTGGGGCAGCTCCGCACCGTGCCCGCGGCAGGCGGCGCGGCGAGCAACGTGACCAAGGCGGCGGGCCATTATGCGCGCCCCACCTTCTCGCCCGACGGCAAGACCATCGTGTTCGAGCGCGGACAGGGCGGCAACCTCACCGCCGCGCGCGGCAGTGAAAACCCCGGCATCTACCGCGTTGCTGCCACCGGCGGCACGCCGGTGCGGATCACCAAGGAGGGCGGCGAGCCGCAGTTCGGCGCGGCGAACGACCGCGTGTTCCTGGTCGCCAGCGCGGCGGGCAAGCGCCAGCTGGTGAGCGTCGACCTGAGCGGCGGCGCCAAGCGCGTCCACGCCACCGGCGAGCTGGCGAATGATTTCGTCGTCGCGCCGAGCGGCGATTATTTCGCGTTCCGCCAGAATTATCAGGCGTTCGTGATGCCGATGATGCCGGGCGGCCAGAACGTCGATGTCGGGCCCAAGGGCGGGCCGCTGCCCGCGACGCGGGTGAGCGGCGACGGCGCGGACTATATCAATTGGTCGAACGACGGCAATGCGCTGCACTGGAGCCTGGGGCCGACGCTCTATACCGCCAGCACCGCCGCGCTGTTCCGCTCGGCGCCCGCCGATGACGACGCGCCGAAGTTCGCCGCGCCCAAGACCGGCGTATCGCTGTCGATGGAGGTCGCCGCCGACAAGCCGACCGGCACGGTGGCGCTTACCGGCGCGCGCGTGGTGACGATGGCGAACAAGGATGGCGGGATCATCGACGACGCGACGATCCTGATCCGTGGCGACCGTATCGTCGCGGTGGGTCCGCGCGCTTCGGTGCAAATCCCGGCGGGCGCGAAGACGGTCGACGTGACCGGCAAGACGATCATCCCCGGGCTGGTCGATGCGCATGCGCATGGGCCTTATGCCGAGGACGATGTGATCCCGCAGGAGAATTGGGAGTCGAACGTCAATCTCGCGATGGGCGCGACGACGATCCACAATCCCTCGTCGCAGGCCTCGTCGGTGTTCGTCGCCGCCGAGATGCAGCGCGCGGGAAAGATCATCTCGCCGCGCATCTTCGACCGGCGAGGTCATCTACGGCGCCAAGGCGGCGGACGTATATGCCGAGATCAACAGCTATGAGGACGCGCTCAACGATGTCCGCCGGCTGAAGGCGCAGGGGGCGCGATCGGTGAAGAACTACAACCAGCCGCGCCGCGAGCAGCGCCAGATGGTGGTCGCGGCGGCGCAGGCCGAGGGGCTGGAAGTGGTGCCCGAGGGCGGCTCGCTGTTCACGATGGACGTGTCGCTGATCCAGGACGGCAATTCGACCGTCGAGCATAATATCCCGCTCGAGCATTTCTACGACGATCTCGTCAGCCTCTGGGCGCAATCGAAGACCAATTACACGCCGACGCTGGTGGTCACGTACGGCGGGCCGGCGGGCGATCCCTATTGGCGCGCGCATAGCGAGGTCTGGAAGCATCCGTTGCTGGTGAAGCATGTGCCGCCGGCGCAGCTCGAGGCGCAGAACGTGCGCCGGGAGATCGGGCCCGAGGAAGTCTATGTCGACGCCGAGAGCGCGCGCGAGGCCAAGAAGCTCGCCGATCGCGGCGTGCAGGTCTCGATCGGCGCGCATGGCCAGCAGGCCGGACTGGGGCCGCATTGGGAGATGTGGAGCTTCGTGCGCGGCGGCTGGAGCCCGATCGAGGCATTGCGTGCGGGGACGATCATGCCCGCGACCTCGCTGGGGTATCAGAAGGATGTCGGTTCGCTCGAAGTCGGCAAGCTGGCCGATCTGGTGGTGCTGGACGCCGATCCGACGGTGGACATTCGCAACAGCGACAAGGTCTATCGCGTGATGCTCGGCGGGCGGCTGTACGATCCCACGACGATGGACGAAGTCGTCACCGGCACGCGCAAGCGCGGCACCTATTGGTGGGAAGGCACCGGCGGCGGCGGTTATGGCGCGGCGCAGACCGTGGGGAACGGATCGACGGACGGGGACTGAAGCCGTGCTGCCGCTTGCGGGTATCCGGGTGCTCGAGATGGAAGGGATCGGCCCGGCGCCGACCTGCGGGATGCTGCTCGCCGATTTCGGCGCCGAGGTGCTGCGGGTCTCGCGGCCCGGATACGAGCGCTATGCCGATCCGGTGACCGGGCGCGGCAAGGGCGTGCTGTCCGCCGACATCAAGTCGCCCGAGGGGCTCGCGGCGATCCGCGAGGCGCTGGCGCTGGCCGACGTGCTGATCGAGCCGTACCGCCCCGGCGTAATGGAGCGGCTCGGGCTGGGGCCGGACGAGGTCGCCGCGATCAACCCGCGGCTGATCTATGCCCGGCTGACCGGCTGGGGGCAGACCGGGCCGCTGGCGGCGCGGGCGGGGCATGACATCGGCTATATCGCGGTGACCGGAGTGCTCGAAGGAATCGGGCGGCCGGGCGAGGCGCCGACACCGCCGCTCAACCTGATCGGCGACATGGGCGGCGGCGCGGCGATGGCGGCGTTTGGAATCTGCGCAGCGCTGATCGAGCGCGGGCGATCGGGCGAGGGGCAGGCGATCGACGCGGCGATCCTCGACGGCACCGCGGCGCTGAGCGCGATGTTCTTCGGGATGCAGGTGCCGGCCGGGCGCGGCGACTCGTTGCTCGGCGGGGCGCTGCCCTGGTACGACAGCTATGCCTGCGCCGACGGGCGGCATATCGCGGTCGGGGCGCTGGAGCCGCAATTCTGGAACGCGCTGGTCGATGCGATGGGGCTGCCCGCGCATTTCAAGGATCGCGCGGATGCGGGCGAGATCCGCACGGCGCTTTCCGCTACCTTCCTTACGCGTAGCCGCGATGAATGGGCAGCCTTGCTGGAACCGCTCGACGCCTGCGTAGCGCCGATATTGTCCTTTGCCGAAGCGTCGGGGCATCCGCATGCGGTCGCGCGCGAACTCTACGTCGAGCGCGATGGCGTGACCCAGCCCGCGCCCGCGCCGCGCTTGTCGCGCACGCCTGCGCGGATCGGCGATGCGGTGGCGGGCAGCGCCATGCTCGCGCGGTGGAAGGCGCCATGACGCGCCCGCCGCCGCTCGCGGGGCGCAAGGTGCTCGATCTGTCGCGCGTGCTTGCGGGACCGTGGTGCACGATGGTGCTCGCCGATCTCGGCGCCGAGGTCATCAAGGTCGAGAACCCCAAAGGCGGCGACGATACGCGCCACTGGGGACCGCCCTATATCGGCGGCGAGGCGGCCTATTATCTGTGCGCCAACCGCAACAAGGCGAGCATCGCGGTCGATATCGCGACGCCCGAAGGGCAGGCGATCGTCCGCGCGCTGGCGGTCGATGCCGATGTTGCGGTGGAGAACTACAAGCTCGGCGGGCTCGACAAATACGGGCTCGACTATGCTTCGCTGGCGGCGATCAACCCGGCGCTCGTGTACTGCTCGATCTCCGGATACGGGCGCACCTCCCCGATCGCCGAGCGGCCCGGCTATGATTATGTCATCCAGGCCGAGGGCGGGCTGATGTCGGTCACCGGCGAGGTCGACGGCCAGCCGATGAAGGTCGGGGTGGCGGTCGCGGATCTCTACACCGGCATGGCGGCGGCGCAGGCGATCCTCGCCGCGCTGATCGCGCGCGACCGCGACGGGCTCGGCCAGCATATCGATATGGCGCTCTACGATTGCCAGCTGGCGATGCTCGCGAATGTCGGCGCGGCGTATCTGGCTTCGGGCGAGGAGCCGAAGCGATACGGCAACGGTCATGCGACGGTGGTGCCCTACCAGGTGTTCGACACCGCCGACGGGAGGGTGGTGATCGCGGTGGGCAATGACCGGCAGTTCGTGTCGCTGTGCGCGCTTGCGGGAGCGCCGGAGATCGCGGCGGATGCGCGGTTCGCGAAGAATTCGGGGCGGGTGGAGAATCGTGCGGCGCTGCTTGCGTTGCTGGGGCCGCTGATCGCGGCGCGGGATACCGGCGTGTGGCTCGAAGGGCTGCGCGCGGCGGGAATCCCGTGCGGCGAGGTCCGCCCGGTCGGCGCGGCGCTGACTGCGCCCGAGACGCTGGCGCGCGGCATGGTGGCGACCGTGCCGCACCCGAGCGCGGGCGAGGTCCAACTGGTGGCGTCGCCGCTCAAGCTGTCGGGGACGCCGGTCGCCGCGCCGGTCGCGGCGCCGCTGCTGGGACAGGATGGCGACGCCGTGCTGGCTGGACTGGGCTACCCGCCCGAACGGATTGCCGAGCTGCGCGCAGCGGGGGTTGTCGGTTGACACCCAACGGGGTTTTGCAAGTGCGCCGCTCTTACCGCGGCGGCATCCGGATCGCGCCGTCGAGACGCACCGTCTCGCCGTTGAAATAGCCGTTGCGCAGCATTTCCAGCACCAGGCTGGCATATTCGGGCGGTTGGCCGAAGCGCTTGGGGAAGGGCACCGATCCGGCGAGGACATCGCGGACGTTCTGCGGGGCGCCCATCATCAGCGGGGTATCGAAGATGCCGGGCATGATCGTGTTGACGCGGATGCCGTCGCCGGAGAGATCGCGCGCGATCGGCAGGGTCATGCCGACGATCGCCGCCTTGGAGGCCGAATAGGCTGCCTGGCCGATCTGGCCGTCCGTAGCGGCTGCCGACGCGGTGTTGACGATCGCTCCGCGCTCGCCGTCCACGGGGTCCAGCGTCAGCATCCCCGCCGCCGCGCGGGTGATGCAGCGGAAGGTGCCGACGGTGTTGAGCATCAGCACGAACGCGAACTTGTCGCCGGGGAATTGCCTGATCTCGCCGGTGGTCTTGTCGCGGCTGACGGTCTTGGCACTCGCGCCGATGCCCGCGCAATTGACGAGGATGCGCTCCTGCCCGTGCGCCGCGCGCGCCTTTTCGAAGGCCGCGTCGAGCGACTCTTCGGACATTACGTCGGCCTTGCAGAAGGTGCCGCCGATCTCGGCCGCCGCGGCCTCACCCGCCGTCTCGTTGATGTCGAAGATCGCGACCTTCACTCCCGCTTCGGCCAGCGCCCGCGCGGTGGCCAGGCCTAGCCCGGATGCGGCGCCGGTGACGATCGCCGAAACGCTGGAATCGAGCTGCATAATCTCTCCAAATTGGCCCGCGGTCTGATGCGCCGGGTGACAAAGGTTACACGTGTGGCGGGGGAAAGCGTACTCCGGCGGCACGGCAGCACCCGCAATCCGCCGCAAGGCGAGCCAAGCAGGGGAAAATCCCACATTGCAAGTTGCCTGGCGGCCTTTGGGCAAGAAAAAGGGGCCGCCGGTTGCCCGGCGGCCCGCAGGGAGAAAGGGGGTGAGGTTCCCCCTTTAGAACTTCGCGTTGATACCGAAGGTGAAGGTGCGGCCGATGCGCGTCTCGAACAGCGTGTCCTGGCGCTTGCTGTCGATGTAGAGCGTGTTGCGCGCGTCGGTGAGGTTCTGGGCCTCGACGATCAGCTTGAAATTGTCGGTGATCTGGTACGAGGCCGATGCATCGACGAAGGTGTTGGGCGCGTTGCCCTGCAAGTCGCTGCCCGGCGAGGCCGGGATGCCGCGGATGTAGCGGTCGCGATAGCTGGCCGTCGCGCGGATGCTGAACTTGCTGTCCTCATAGAAGAGCGTGCCGCTGGCGGTGTTCTTCGAAAGGCCGACCAGATCCGCGGTGGTCGAAACCGTGCAGGCCCCGGCGACGCTAGTCAGGCAATAGTCGATCGTAGAGGTGACATGGGTGTAATTGCCCAGCACACCGAAGTGGCTGAGGACGCCCGGCAGGAAATCGAGCTGCGCCTGCAGGTTGAGCTCGAAGCCCTTGAGCGGGCCGCCGGGCGTGTTGACCGGCTGGCCGATCGTGAACACTTCGGTCGGCGACGTGCTGCTGCCGGCGAGCAACGCATCGGGCAGGCCCAGTTGGTTGAACGGGATCTGGCTGGTGATGCGCTGGATGTAGCTCTTGATGTCCTTGTAGAAATAGGCGGCCGAGATCAGCGAGCCAGGACGGAAATACCATTCCACCGCCGCGTCGAAGGTGTTGGCGCGGATCGGGTCGAGCAGCGGGTTGTTGATGTTGCCGGTGCGCGTCGTCGCGGTAATGCCGCTGGTCGGCGCGAGCGAGCCCAGTTCGGGGCGTGACATCACCTTCGCGGCGGAGAAGCGCAGGATGAGGTCGTGCACCGGCTCGATCGCCAGATTGGCCGAGGGCAGGAAGTCGTCGTAGCTGCGGATCACCTCGGCGAACTGCCCGCGCAGGTTGGTCGGGGTCGAGCCGGCGGTGGCCGATACCGAGATGTAGCCCGATGCGCGCATCTTGGTGTTGACGTAGCGCGCGCCCACGTCGCCGCGCACGGGCAGGCCGAGCGAATCGGCCAGGTCGAAGTTCGCCATGGCATAGGCGCTGGTGACGTCTTCCTTGATCCGCGAGGCGCCCGCGCCGCATTCGGTGCGGCAGAAGCGCACGCCATCGAAGTTGAACACCGCGTCCCACTTGTCCGGATCGATCGCGACCCAGCTCGCCGGGGCGCCGCTGCCGAACAATTTGTCGAGGCCGTCGATCGTGGTGGTGATGCTGGCGAGCGTGGTGCCCGTCGGCAGCGGCCGGATCACGGTGTCAGCGGTGTAGGGCAGCGAGACATAGGCCTGATAGTCGCTCTGGCGGAACTGGCCGCCGAAGCGGAGCTTGATGCCAGGGATGACCTGCCAGCCGACATTCGCCTCGCCGGTGAAATTGTCGGTCTGGTTCTTGGACGGCTTGCCCTGGAAGCTGAAGCCGCCGAGCACGGTGGTGCCGCCGCCGGTGGCGGGCGCATAGGCGAAGTTGGCCGGATTGGCGACGTCGAAGCCGAAGCTGATCTTCGGGGTGGTGCCGCCGTCGCGGAAATCGACGGTGAAGCCATCGACGTCGATCGCGTCGATGAAGGTCTGGAAGCGCTTCTTGCCGTCCCACAGCGAGCGGTTCTTGCCGACGAACAGATCGACTTCGAGATTGTCGTTCAGCTGGCGGTGCAGGCTGAGGTTGGCCTGCTTGAAGTCCGAGACGAAGTGATCGACCAGCCCTTCGGAGCGGACGTCGACGCCGTCGAACACGCCGTACACAAGCGAGCCGAGCGCATCGAACTCGATATCGCGCACCGAAACCTGCGGCTGGCCGAGGTTGGTGATGCTGCGGCCGAACGAGATGCCGGCGATGTAATTGTCGCGGCGCTCGACGTCATAGCGCGAGTAGAGCAGGTCGAGCGCGATATCGGTATCGTCGTCGGGCTTGAACTGCAGCGTCACCGTGCCGCCGATGCGCGTCGTGTCCTGCTCGGAGTTCACGTAGCGCGGCAGGCGCGGCAGGAAGGCGCCGCTGCCGCCGGTGATGTTGTTGTTGGCGGTGGTATCGAGGTCGGAGCGGCGCAGGTTGAACACCGTGGCGAATGCCGTCGCGCTGCTGGTGCGCGGATTGCCCGAGCTGCAATTGCTGGCGTCGGCGCCGATGTTGAAGCCGCCCTGGAGGAAGCCCGTCGTCGGGCTCTGATAGTTGATGCCGTTGACGGTGAAGCCGCCCACCGGCGTGCAGAAGGGGAAATTGATCATGTAGGTGCCGGCGGCCGACCCGGCCGGGGCGTCGCCGCGCTTCTGCGCCAGCCCGTTGGTGTTGGCCGAAAGCACGTCGACCGCCGAATAGCCGACTTCGCGGATGTTGCGGCGCTGATAGGCGACCGAGGCGAGGATGCCGAAGGTGCCGTCGGCGAACGTATCCGAAATCAGCAGCGAGGCGCGCGGATCGACCTGCTTGCTGATCTGGTTATAGACGCCGCGGCCGGTGGCGCTGAGGACGAAGCCGCCCTTGCCGTCGAGCGGGCGCGGCGCCTTCAGGTCGACGGTCGCGCCGAGCGAGCCTTCCTCGACATCGGCCGAAGGCGTCTTGCGCACCGCCAGCGACGAGAAGATCTCGGTCGGGAAGACGCTGAAATCGAAGCTGCGGCCCGAGTTGCCGGCGCCGTAGATGTCCGACGAGCCGGTCTGCGCGGTGCCTTCCATGCCGTTGATGCGGACGCGGGTGAAGCCCGAGCCAAGGCCGCGCACCGCGATGTTGCGGCCTTCGCCGCCGTCGCCGCGCGACAGCGCGACGCCCGGGATGCGCTGCATCGATTCGGCGAGGTTGCTGTCGGGGAATTTGCCGATGTCCTCGGCGACGATCGAATCGACCGCGGCGGTCTCGGCGCGCTTGGTGGCGAGCGCGGTGTTGAGCGAGGCGCGGAAGCCCTGGACGACGATGGCGGGCCCGTCGTCGGATGCCGGATCGGCGGTGGTGTCCTGCGCCATGGCGGGGGCGGACAGCGCGAGCATCATGCCCAGCGTGATTGCCGATGCGCCGAAACGCAGACGCGACGAACCCTTAGATACGATCATTTTTCCAGGCCTCCCCTGATGTTGATTTGCAAACGCGCCGGTCGTTGCCGGCATTCTGTCTCAACTATTGCCGCTGCTTCCCATATTTTAGCGCGGAAGACAAGGTTTGTGAAAACCGAAAGTGTAGATAAACTGACACACTTCCGTGGGGGCTACCGGTGTCATTACGTGGGATTCCCGGCCCTCCGGCAGCAGCCAAGGGTCAGCCGCGCTTGCCGGCGACCGGGTTGCCGCCCCAGAGCTGCGCGTATTTCCAGCCGGTCAGATCCTCGACGATCGCTTGCGCCTGAGGCGAGGACGGGGTGGTCTCGCCAGCCTTGAACCGGTCGATCTCGGCCATCAGCACGCCGTGGGTCGCGGCACTCAGACGAAAGCGCCGCGAGGCGAGCAGGCCCGCGAGCATCACCAGGATCGGCCCGAGCACCAGCAGCCAGGTGACCGTGGCGATCGCTTGCGGAGTCTGTTGCATCGCTTCGCCGGGCGCTCCCTTGGGCGAAACATAGCCGCCGACATCGATGATCCAGCCGGTCAGGATGATCGCGCCCGACTGGGCGAGCTTGCGCACCAGCGTCATCACCCCGGCGAAGATCCCCTCGCGGCGCTGGGCGGTGACCGCCTCGTCGACGTCGGGCAGATAATTATAGACCGACCAGGGCACGAAATTCAGCGTGCCGCGCCCCAGCCCGGCGAGCAGGATCGGCACGAACAGCCAGAAGATCAGCATCGGGCTGAACGCCGCGGAGGCCGGGTTGAACGCCGACAGGATATTGCCGTCGAGCGCGCCCAGCTCCGCGGCGAATCCCGCCGGCCGCAGGAGGTAGAAAGCGAGGAACAGCAGCAGCCCGGCGCCGAAGAAGCCGATCGCGATGCGGTACGCGACGACGGGCCCGGTGCGGATGACGATGTTGATCGCGATCATCACCGAGACGAGCTGCGCCACATACATCGCCGTCAGCAGCTGCGAGATGATCAGCGTCGCGCCCATCATCACGGTGACGACGAAGATCGGGAAGGCGGTGTTGAAGATATCCTGCGAGATATAGCCGCCGAGATAGATCGAGAGATGCTGGCGGAAGGCGCGGATGCGCAGCGTCGAGAACAGATCGCGGAACATCACGAACGGAATCGAGAGCGCGGTCTTCACGTCGAAAGGCGCGGGCTGCACCAGCTTTTCGGCTTCGCTATAGGGGCGTTCCCAGGTGAAGAGCACCACCAGCAGCACGACAAAGCTGAAGATTCCGCCGAATATCGCCGCCATGATCAGGAAGGTGTCGGGCGAATCCTTGCTGCCCAGATTGTTGATGATCAGCGTCGGCAGATAGGATGCGAGGATCGCCGAGCTTTGCGCGATGAGCATGCGCACGCCCGCGAACTTGGCCTTCTGACGGTAATCGCTGGTCATCTCTGCGGCGAGCGTCTCCCACGGGATCAGGAACATCGTGTAGACGAACTCGAAGAAGATGAAGGTCAGCAGGTAATAGGTAAAGCTGTGCCCGGCGACGAAGATCAGTGCGAAACAGGGCAGCAGCGGGATGGTGATGATCAGGAAGATCTTGCGCCGCCCGATGCGCCTGCCAATCCAGGTGTGGCGCAGATTATCGGAGACATAGCCGATCAGCGGGCAGGTGATCGCCTCGAGCAGGCGTGGCAGGCCGAGGATCAGCCCGGCTTCCGCCGCGGACAAATGGCAGAAGGTGGTGAAGAAGTAGAGCAGCCAGCCGGTGACGACTGCCTGCGCGCCCGCGCCCAGCATGTCGCCGGAGCCCCAGCCCCAATAATTATACCAGCGGACGGGACGCGCTGTCATGCTGCTGGCCGCCAATTCGGATCCTCTCGGGCTCGCGCGGACTGTTGCCCTGCATTTTCATATTGTACGCAACTATCACAGCATGTGAGACTATGGAAGCGACGCGCTCAGATGTAGGTTCGCAGGAATTCGCCGAGCGCGCAGATCGCCAGGCTCTGGCCATAGGGCATCGAGGTGAGGCGGATGTCCTTGTAGAATTGCATGGTGTCACCCATCGCGGTGCCGAAGCTGACCTGCTGAAGCTCGCCCGTCTCGTCCACATTAGCAAGCACGCCGCGCACCGCCCTGATGCCAACCGCGGCATATTCGGGCGGCAGATAGCCCTTACGCACCCCCTTGAGGATGCCATAGGCGAAGCCGGCGGTGGCCGATGCTTCGAGATAGCTGCTCGGGTCGACGATCAGCGTATGCCACAGGCCGGTTTCCGCATCCTGCGTGCGCGCAAGCGTCTTGACCTGCGCGGCGAGCGTGTCGATCAGGAAGGTGCGGAACGCGTCGCCCTCGGGCAGGTCGAGGATTTCGATGATCTCGGGAATCGCGATGGTCACCCAGCAATTGCCGCGTGCCCACAAGGCCTCGGCGAAGTTGTGCCGGCCGTTGAAGTCCCAGCCGTGGAACCAGAGCCCGGTCTTCTTGTCGAACAGATATTTGATGTGGACGAGGAACTGGCGCTTGGCCTCCTCGATGTAATGCGGGCGGTTCAGCAGCAGGCCGATCTTGGCGAGCGGCAGCACCGACATCATCAGCGTGTCGTCCCACATCTCGCCCGGATTCTCGTCGTTGAAGACGATGTGCTGGAAGCCGCCCTCCTCGGTCTTGGGCAGCCCGTCCGGGGCCATCAGCCATTCGGCCCATTCGTCGAGATAGGGGATATAGCGCGGATCGGGCTCGTGCTCGTAAAGATAGGCGAGGGTGATGAACGGGGCCATCGTGTTGATGTTCTTGGTCGGCGTGCCCTCGGCAAAGCGATCCTCGAACCATTGCTTGATGATGGCGAGCGCCTTGGCATCGCCGGTTTGCTCGTAATAGCGCCACATGCCGAACAGGCCGACGCCATGGGTCCATTCCCAACCGGCCCAGCCCTTGGTATCGATGATCCGCCCGTCGTCGAGATGGAGCAGGAACTCGCCGGTCTCGTCCTTGATATTGACGAGGTTGTGGATCAGCCGGTCGATCGACGACCTAATCTGTTCGCGCGGGATATCGTGCAGTAGAGCGGTCATTCCAAGTTCCATCATGCGGGAGTGATTTTCAACATATGGCAGAAAATCCGCCAGCGTCCAAGCCCCGGATCGCGATCATTGGCCCCGGCGCGGTGGGCGGCACGGTTGCGGCATGGCTGCACCATGAAAGGCACGATGTCAGCCTTTGCGTGCGCACGCCGTTCGATGCGCTGGTGGTAGAGACGCCGGAAGGGGTGCTGGAGTCGGCGCCCCGGCAGTTGCGCGATCCGGGTGAGGCGGCGCCGGTCGACTGGGTGCTGGTGACGGCCAAGGCCTATGACGTGGCCGGCGTGGCGACGTGGCTGGCGCGGCTGGTTGGGCCTGAGACGCGGGTCGCGGTGCTGCAGAATGGGGTCGAGCATGTCGCGCGCTTTGCGGGCCATGTGCGCGAGGATCGCATCCTGCCGGTGATGGTCGATATCCCCGCCGAGCGCGACGCGCCGGGGCGGATCCGCCAGCGGCGGCGCGGGGCGATGCTGGTACCGGAAGGGGCGGATGCGCAGGCCTTTGCCGCATTCTTCGCGGGCACCGGGATCGATGTTGCCGAGACCGGGGACTTCAAGAGCGCGGTGTGGCGCAAGCTTTGCGTCAACAGCGCGGGGGCGGTTTCGGCCTTGGCGCTGGAAGGGAGCGGGGTGGCGTGGCGCGAGCCGGCGGCGGGGGTGATGCGGGCCTTGGTCGCCGAATGCGTCGCGGTCGGGCGGGCCGAGGGTGCGGTGCTCGACGATGCGCTGATCGAGGGGGTGGTGCAGGGCTATCGCTGCGAACCGCGTGACGGGAAGAATTCGCTGTTCGCCGATCGCGAGGCGGGGCGGCCGATGGAATGGGATGCGCGCAACGGCGTGGTCGGGCGGCTGGGGCGGCGGCATGGGATCGCCACGCCGGTCAGCGATGCAGTTTCCGGGCTGCTGGCCGCAATCGACGCGGCGAATTCAGGGGCCTGACTATTTCGGGTGCCCCACCCCACTCCGTTTGTTTAAGGTATCCGATTTAGGGCATGACCCGGAAACCAGGCTGACCGCGCCGAGCAAGCCCGAGGGCTGGGGTGCGATCTTGTCCTGATCCTGCGCCTGGAACCGCTCGCCATAGCGCGCGGTGAGCAGGCGGTAGTCGGGCCGGGCGCGGCCGGCGAGCAGGTTGATCGCGGTGTTCGAGACCTGGACGCGGACGCGGTTCTCGCCCCGGCGCAGATAGCGGGTGATGTCGAGGCGGTAGGGCGGCGCCCAGACGCTGCCGGCGCGCTGGTCGTTGACGAAGACGATCGCGGCATCGCGGACAGGGGCGGCGATCGCCGCGGTTGGGCGGGCGCCTGGGCGCTGTGCGATGGGGGTAGCCTGGCCGAAATCGATGGCGAGGCATTTGCCTGCCGGATCGAGCGTGAGCGTGCGGTGATAGATGGCGGTGCCGGAGAAATAGCGGCGCGCGGGATCGTCGGTCCAGGAAGTGAAGGCGATCAGCGGTTTGTCGTCGAGCGTCCAGCCGGTCGAGAGGTCGCTGGATTGCTGCGCCGGCGGGCGCGGGGCGGCCTGCGGCGATCCCGTGAACACCAGCATGCGCGATTCATAGGGTGCGAGGCGGATGGCGATGGCGCCGGTGCCGGCCGCCTCGCTAGTGCCGCGCATCGGGTCCCACCAGTGGCCGTTGCCAGGGTCTCCGGTGAAGCGGGCGCTGGTATCCACGGGCATGTTGCCTGTGTTGACGACGAAATAAAGGTGATCGTTGCCGAGCCGCCGATGGACGAAGCCGATGGCCGGATCGGGGGTGGCTAGCCGCACGTCGGGGGTGGCGGCGCGGCGGATCGCCGCGCCGAGATCCGCCCGCGCGACGGGCTGGCCGAGGCGCTTCGAGAGGCTCCGGACCGTGGCGGCGTCGCTATCGAGCAGGCCGCCTGATGCGCTTGGCCATTTGTCTACGGCGACGACGTGGCCGCCCTTTGCGACCCAGGCGGCGATGACGCGATAGGCGGCGGCATCGATCCGGGTCATCGGCGGGAGCACGAGAATTTTGTGATGGATGCCCTTGGCACGGATCGCCTGCGCATCGATGAAGTCGAAGCCGTTGCCGCTGTCCAGCACCTGCGCGATCAGGGCGGCGGGGACGCGCTGCTGCATCTCCTCGTTCACCGATGCGCGCTCGGGCCGCATATCGGCGAAGGCGTCTTCGGTGGGGAGGTAGATCGCGACCGGGTTGGCCGCTTCGCCCTGGCGGAGCAGCCAGCTGACCCGCTGGAGATAGAGGTTCACGTCGGGCATCGCCGCATACCACGGGTTGTGATCGTTGAGCGCGGCGGCGGCGTAGAAGGCCCAGCCGGGCTCGGGCACCCCGGGCGGGGTATAGGGCCAGCCGTGGCCGACGAGTTGGGTGACGCCCTGGAGGAAGTGGCGGTCGGCCTCCATCTTCATGTCGAGCGGAGTTGCCGCCCACGAAGGCGAATGGAGCCAGGTCCAGACTTCGGACGAGACCACCGGCTTGTTGTAGAGGTGCGCGCCGGAGGTCGCCCAGCGGGTCGAGGTGAAGCTGCGCCAGTCGGCGCCTTCGCCTTCGGGCAGCGCGACGCGGGCGTTGCTGGATAGCGTGGGCGGGGGGAAGCCGTAGACCTGGGCGCGAAATTTGGTGCCGTGCGCCTTGGCCCAGGCATCGATGGGGGTGAGGTAGCGTTCGTCGACGAGCTCGGAGAGGGTGCGCGCCCAATCGTAGCGGATGGCGGCGCTTTCGGGCTGGTCGAGGAAGAGCGCGGGGAGATGCTCGAGCAGGTCGTAGCCGCGGCGGCGTTTGAATTCGGCGGGCAGGTCGCCGGTCCAGCTCGAGCCGTAGGCTTCGAGGCTGTCGGAGAAGAAGGCGTCGGTCGGGGTGTTGCCGAACGCCTCGAGCAATGGCTTGCCGACGGTTTCCAGGTGATTGGCGACGGCGGCGGGATCGATGTGATCGAGGACATAGCCCTCGGCACCGATCGCCGGGCGCTTGACCTGCTGGCCGGTGCGGCCGGCGATGAAGATCAGGTTTTCGCCCGGCTTGTCGGACGCGGTGACGGCGAGAAGGGTTTCGCCCGGGCCGAGCGCGGGGAGCAGGGCGCCCTCGGCGCGGCGCTCCATGCGGAGGTTAGCCGCCGCCCGGGTGATGGGGATGTGCGGGCCGCCGAACGGCCAGCCGCTGCCGCCGGTGATGTCGACCCGCATCCTTTCGGCGCGTGCGGTCTGTGCGGCATGGCGCAGCATTTGAAGGAAGGGGGCGGAGAGATAGGGGAGGTTGACGAGGCCCGCGGGTGCGCCATCGGGCGCGAGCGGATAGACCGGTTGGACTTCAAACCCGCCGAAGCCGCCCGCCTTCATCGCGCGGATTTCGCGGTCGATCTCGGCCTGGGTCACCGCGGGGCCGAACCACCACCAGCGGACCATCGGCCGCGCATCGGCGGGGGGCGCGAGGAAGGTTTCCCAGAGCGGGTCGGATTGGGCGTGCGCGGGGGCCGCGCAGAGCAGCGCCAATGCCGCGAACGCCCGGCGCATCAAAGTGCCGTGCTCCGGCGAAGGCCGGAGTGTTGGCAGGAGAATACCGCGATCGCCAACGCTGCGGCCTTCGCCGGAGCACAGGTTGTTTCAGGGCATCGTGGCCATCGGGGAAAAATAATCGTCACTCCGCGGGATCGAAGTTGGGGGTTTGGCCCATCGCATAGGCGGTCCATTCGGCCTTGCCGTGGAAGTCGAGGCCCTTGTCCCACGCCGCACCCATATAATAGACGAACGACTTGCCCGGCTGGACGCGGATCAGGACGAGGAAATTGTCGGCATCCTCCTTCACATCGACGATCATCGCCGGGTCGATCAGCAGCGAAATGCCCATCGCGCCCTTGTCGCCATCGGGGATGCCCCAAAAGGTGGCGACGCCCTTGGCGCGATCGATCGCGAAGGCGCCGGGTTTCTCGCCATAGGGCTTCTTGACGATGCCGATCGCTACCGTCAGCGGCCCGGGCTTGTCCGAGCCGATCGTCGAGACCATGCGGGTGAAGTTGGTGCCCATCGGCAAAGTGAAGCGCCGCGTCTCCCAGACGGTGCGGCCGATATCGACGGTCCAGGGGGCGTAATCGACTTCGAACTGGGCCATGTCCGGCCCGTCCTTGAGAATGCGGACCTTGGCGTAGTTGCGCGAGGCCCACAGCTTGTTGTCGGCCCAGATCGCCAGGCCGCCGGCGCCGCGCGAGGTACCGACATTGTAGAAGTCCAAGCCTTCGCCGTGATAATCGTGCTGGTTGCCGATGTGGAGCTGGCGCTCCATGAACGGCCAGCGGATATTCTTGCCCCAGGCGTCCATCCCCGAGGTCGAGGGCGGCTCATAGGCCTCGAGCGCGCGGCCGTAGATGCGATGCGCGGTGCGATCGTTCTCCCAGAGGATATCGTCGTAACGATAGGGGGCGACCTTGACGCTGGCGCGAGGCGCGCGTTGGGCTTGCGGTGGCGGCGGCATTTGCTCGACGACGCGGGGCATGTTGCTAGCGGCGGGCGCATCGGTCTCGGGATCGTAGGCGAGCGCCTCCGTTGCCTCGCGCTCGGCATTGCGGCGGACGTACTCGCGGCGCTCGTCGGCGGTGGCCGAGGCGGGCAGCGGTTGCGGGGTGTAAGCGGCGGGCCGCTGGAGATTGCGCGCTGGCTCGGCGATCGGGAGCGCGCTTACCGGTTCGCCCAGATGCATGATCTCGGTGCCTGCGAGCAGCAGCGCGCCGGTGCCGTAGAGGCCGGTGTCTTCGGCGACGGTCGGCACCGGCTGGTCGCCGGTGCGCTGGACGTGGCCGAGCAGGCCGTTCGGCTGGATCCTGGCGGTCAGCGCCGACCAGCCGCGCAGCACGTGCGGCAGATAGGTCTTGCGGTCGAGCACCCCGTGGTTGATCCCCCACGCCATCGCATAGACGATGAAGGCCGAGCCGGATGTCTCCGGCCCCGGCAGTCCTTCGGGATCGAGCAGGCTGGCGGTCCACAGGCCATCGGGCTGCTGGAGCTGGGCGAGGCGGGCGAGCATCGTCTGGAGAGACGAGATATAGCGCGGGCGCGAGGGGAAGTCGGCGGGCATGGTATCGAGCACGCGCGCCGCTCCGGCGACCACCCAGCCCATGCCGCGCGACCAGAAGATCTTCTTTCCCTTCTCCGAACGCCGCGTGATGAAGCGCTCGTCGCGGTAGTAGAGACCTTCCGCCGGGTCCCACAGGCGATCGAAGGTGCGCCACCATTGCGTGTCCATCGCCTTGATGTAAGCGGCGTCCCCGGTCAGCGCGGACATGCGCGCGAAGACGGGCGGAGCCATGAACAGGGCGTCGCACCACCACCAGACGAGACGCTTGGGCGCGGGTTCCGCCGCCAGCGAGGCGAGCGTGTAATCGAGCCGCTGGCGCAGCGGCATCAGCGTGCCGGGCTGGCCCGAGCGTGCGTAAAATTCCTCGTAGAGCTCGCCGATCGCCTGATCGTCGGCGTTGATGATCTTCTTCGGGGTCGAGGCGCCGGGGAGGGCGTAGTTATAATGCTCGGCGACCTGGACGAGGTAACGGTTGAGCTCGGGCTGGGTCGAGGTGCGCGAGAGGCGGGCGGCGCCGGTGTAGAAAGCGGCGGAGACCCAATTGGCGGTGGCGTCCTTGACGGCGTTGGTGCGCACCCCGTGCGGGCGAGCCTCCAGCGCGACGATCTGGGCGAGTGCGGTGTAATCGAGGACCGCGAGCACCGCCCTGGGATCGGGCACGCGCGCCGGATCGAAGCGCAGGTTCGGCGCTGCGGGGACGACGGTGGAAGGCGGTGGCGTCTGCTGCGCCAGCGCCGGAGTATTGAGCAGTAGCAGCCCAGCTGCGAGGAAGGCGCGCGCGGTCACTGCAGGTTCACGAACGCGCCGCCGTCGACCAGCAGCGCCGCGCCAGTGACGTAAGCCGCGAGATCGGAGGCCAGGAACACGATCGGGCCGGCGAGATCCTCGGGCTGGCCGAGGCGGCCGAGCGGCACGCGGCCCTCCATATATTTGCGCTTCTCCAAGTCGGCGAGATCGTCCTTGTTGATGTCGGTCAGGATCGTGCCGGGGAGGACCGAATTGCAGCGGATGCCGTGGCGGCCGAGCGCGATCGCGGTGGATTGCATCAACGAGACGAGGCCCGCTTTGGTCGGCGTGTAGTGCGTCTGATATTCGCCGCCGACCAGCGCGGAGATCGACGAGACGGCGATGATCGCGCCGCCGTGGCCCTGCTTGACCATCTGGTTGGCGGCGGCCTGGACCATGAAATAGGCGCCGTGGAGATTGACGCGCATCGTCCGCTCGAAGGTCTCGACCGGCATGTCGAGGAAGGCGTGGAACGGGCAGATGCCGGCGTTGTTGACGAACACATCGATCTTGCCGAACGCGTCGACCGCCTTGGCGATAAAGTCGGTCGCGGTGGCGGGATCGGATACGTCGCCCTGCACATGGATGGCGCGCCGGCCGAGCGCCTCGATCGCGGCGACGCAGCTGTCCGCGCCGGCGACATCACGCGAGAAATTGATCGCGACATCGGCGCCGTGCTGCGCCGCGCCGATCGCGGCAGCGCGGCCGATGCCGGCGGATGCGCCGGTGACGAGGACGGTCTTGCCTTCGAGAAGCTTCACTTTGGGGTCTCCGGATTAAGGCCGTGGCGGGCGGCGAAATTGAGAAACAGGTCGGGCCAAGGATGCGGGGTGCCATCCGGCCGTGTCATCGGCAGGCCGTGGCCACCGAGCTCGAAGATCATCAGCTCGGACGGGATCTTGGCTGCCTGCAATGCGGTGAACATGCGGATGCTGTTGGTGGGCGGGACGACGGGGTCATTGGCGGCATGCGCGATGAAGGTGGCGGGCATGTCGGCGGGGAGATTATTCTCCGCCGAATATTGGCGGATGCGGTCTTCGCTCGGGTGGGGGCCGAGCAGCTCCTTTTTGGACTGGCTGTGGGCGTCGGGGCCCATGGTGATTACCGGGAAGAAGAGGCCGACGACGGTGGGCCGGGCCGATTGCTGGTCGATGGCGTCGATGGGCTCATAGGTCTTGCGGGCGAACTGGCCCGCGAGGCGCGCGGCAACGTGGCCGCCTGCGGAGAAACCGGTCACCGCGACCCTGGCGGGATCGACGCCCCATTTGGCGGCCTTTGCGCGGATCAGGCGCATTGCGCGCTGGGCGTCCTGGAGCGGTGCGTCGGGGCCGGCGGCCCAATGGTCGTGAGGGAGACGATAGAGGAGCTCGAATGCGGTAATCCCGCGCGCGGCGAACATGCGGGCGATGCCGGAGCCCAGCCGGCCGGTGGCGACGCGGGCATAGCCGCCGCCGGGGCAGATCAGCACCGCCGCGCCATTGGGCCGCGCGGCGGGGACGACGGTTAGCATCGGGGTGGCGACGTGCGGCCAGGCGATGTCGTCCTCGCCGCCGGTGGGCGAGCGCTTGACCCATTCGTCCTTAACCGCGAGGCTCTCGCCGCCGGGGGCTGCGCCGGGCCAGATGGGGAAACGCTCGACCGGCGGGTCGCCGAGCGGGAAGCTCGCGGCGGGCAGCGCGAGGGTGGAAGCGAGGAGGGTGCGGCGGGCGATCTTCATGTCAGCTCCCCGCGATCGGCAGCGCGGCCGCGCATGGCGCGCTCGCCGCGATATGGAAGGCCTGGGGCAGCATCGGGTGCGCGGGGTCGAACGCCGTCAGGCCTGGCGAGAGCAATGCTGCCAGCGGCGAGCCCGAGGTGCGGATCCCCTCCACGACCGAACGGGCGAGGATGTAGGCGCCGTAATTGTTATGGTGCGTCGCATCCTTGCCGTCGTTGCCGAAGGCTTGCGGGGAAAGCTGCGGGCCGAGCGCTTCGTAGAAGGCGATGCTCGCCGCGTTGAGATCGATCAGCGCGACCTTTTCCTCCGCCGCGACTTCGCGGACCGCGGCGACATAATCGGCAAGAGTCGAGCGGATCGTGCCGTCGGGCCTGAAGTTGCGGCGATCGGGCGAGGTCACCAGCAGCGGCGTCGCGCCGCGGCGGCGGACCTCGGCGATATAGGTGCGCAGGTAGGCACGATAGGTGGTTGCGGCCTCGGCATAGGTTTGCGGCCATTGCGCCTTCTGGTCGTTGTGGCCGAACTGGATCAGCGCGAAATCGCCGGGCTTCATGAAGCTCAGCGCCTTGTCGAGCCGCAGCTCGGTGAGGAAGGATTTGAGCGTCTCGCCCGATTCGGCGTGATTGGCGATCGCCGCGTCGGGGCCGAAGAAGACGGGGAGCATCTGGCCCCAGCTGGCCGACGGCTCGCAGCGCTGATCGGTGACGGTGGAATCGCCGAACAGGAAGACGGTGGGGACGGTTACCGGCTCGACCGTCAGCATGTCGATCGCGGGGGCGGGGCCGAAGGCCTCGATGGTGAGCTTGTCGTCCCAGGTGGGGGAGTCGAGTTCGCGCGGCTTGAGGCGGACCTGGGTGCCGCCAGGGGCGTTTTCGGGCGGGGCGGTCAGGCGCGCGGTGCGGATGTTGACGACGAAACTGCGCGTTTCGAACCCGCCCTTTCGGGTCTGGACGTTGTGCAGCATCAGGCGGCGCTGCTCGGCCTTGATCGTGGTGTCGGTGGCGTGACTTTTGTCGCCGAGCTTTACCGTCACGCGGTAATTCCCTTCGGGCAGCGCGACCGAGAAGCGCCAGGTGTCACCCGGCTCGAAGCCCGATTTGCCGGCGTAGGCGGTGGCGCGCGGGACCGCGCCCTCGCTGGTGAAGTGGAAGGTCTGGGCGTGCGCTGAGGCGGGGAGCATGAGGGACACCAAAAGGGCTATGCGCTTCATTGCGGCGCCTCCACCATATGTACCGGCACGCCGCCGCGCACGTTGCGCATCGTCACCAGCCGCACCGCTTCGAGCGCGTTGCCGGCCTTGCCGTCCGAGGTTACCGCCAGCGCGATGACATTGTGGCCGCGGTGGTTGAGGATGCCTTCGGGGATCGGGAACACGCGTTGCGGGCCGACATTGGCGACGAACTGGCCCATGTTCCAGCCGTTGACGAAGATCAGCACGCGGTAGGATTTGCCCGCCGAGCGGGGGACCGACGGGTCGCCGATCGAGATGCCGATGGTGGCGTCGTCTTCCCTGGGCACGGCGAGATCGAAGCCCGTGCGGTACCAGCTTGTGCCTGCAACGGCCTCGCCTTCCCTGGCCAGCGGCCATTGGCTGGCATCGAACGACGGCAGATGCCAGCCGAAGCGCTCGCCGTGGAGGCCGCCATTGTTGGCGACGCCGCGCACCGGGTCGGCGATGTCCTCGCCGCCGGCATTGCCCTGGATCTTCCACGCGATCGGCACGGCGAAGCTGCGCGCGCCGGCATCGAGCGAGGCCGAGATGAGGCCGCGCGCTTCCTTGTGGAATTCGTCGGCCTCGAGGTCCCAGTTATGGCCGTTGTTGCGGACCATCAGCGCGAGGATGTGCTCGCCCGGTGCCTGCGCGCTGGCGGGCAACTGGAAGGTGGCGACGCCGGTGGTGATGGGGCGGGGGAGGCCGCCGGGGATGTTGTGCTGGCCGATGGGGGCGCCATCCATCCACAGGTCGATCATCCCCGCGCCGCCGCCGCCGTAGTGGATGGTGATCTGTTTGGCTTCGGACCCGCCGGCGAAGCGGCCGCGATACCAGACGTCGCCGGTGTGGAAGCCGTGGCCGTCCATCGCGAGGTTGGGCTGGCCGTCGGGGGCGCGCGAGGTGCCGGTGGCGGTGTTGCCCTGTGCGCCGGCGGTCTGCCATTTGCTGTCGTCGTAGCCGGGGGCAGCCTCGGGCGAGGCTTCGGAGACGCGCCAGCCGGTGAGTTCGGGTAGGGTGAAGGCGACCGGTCCGGCGAGGTGAGTCTTCGAGGCGAGGCTGCCGCTGGCGGTAGGCGATACCGCGACCTTTGCGCCGTTCCAGCTGACGCCGGTCGCGCCGGTTGCCCAGACTTCGAGGCCGCCGCTTTCGGCAGTGTCGCCGGTGAGCGCGAGCGTACCACTCTTCAGCGTGGCCGAACGCAGCATCGCGGTGCCGCGCAGGAGCATATTGCCGCGCTTCCAGAAGCGGACGGCTTCGGATTCGTCGCCGATCAGCAGCAGCAATGGTGCGCGCCCGCCGCCCTGGATGCGGACGCGGGCTAGCGCGCCGTGGGTGTAGGTCAGCTTGAGGTCGCCGCGCGTGATGTCGAATGCGCTTTGGACGGCGCCTTCGAGCACGGTGACCGTGGGGGCCGAGGTGTAGCGCAGGAGGGTTTCGCCCGCTTCACCGGTGCGGCCATAGAAGAGCGCGATATCGCCCGCGCCTTGGCGGAGGACGGTCTGGAGTTCGGAGGTAGAATAGACCAGCCGCTGGCGCTCGAGGTTTACCCCCGCGAGCAGCCACTTGGCGTCGAACCCATTCAGCCGCATCCCGAATGAATAGCGCCCGTCGGGCAGCGCCGCGTCCACGGTGAAGCTGTCGTCGGTGGTCGCGGTCGATGGCTTGTGCGTCACCATCAGCAGGCGTGCGTCGGTGTCCGGGTTGCGGTTGTGGTAGATCTGGATCGCGGGGGAGGAGACGGTGACGCCTTCGGCCTTCTCCATCTTGGCGAGATCGGGGACGGCCTGGACGAACTCGCCGAGCTGCTTCAATTCCTCGGCCTTGGGGCGCAGGCCGCGGTCCTCGCTGATCGCCGCGCCGTAATCGTAGCTGGTGTAGACCACCGGCGCGGGCAGCCAGCCCCAGCTGGTGCCGCCATAGGCGATGTAGAAGCTTTGCAGCGTGATGTTGTTGGCGAGGTTGGTGCCGTAGAACACGCGCTGGTATTTCTTGCCGCGCTGAATGGCGTTGCAGGCATAGCCGCCGTTGGAGCCCCAATAATCGAACCAGCCGCCGCCATATTCGGCGACGAAGCCGGGCGTGTGCGGGGAAGCGCTGGTGCCGCCCTTGGCGCCACCGGGGCCGTAGATCCCCCAGTCGGGCGCGGGGGCGCCCTTGGTCGGCTGGCCCGCCACGTTGCAAGTGCCGCCGGGATAGCCGTCGAACGCGTACATATCGGTAGGGCCTTCGACCGTGCGGTCGATGCCCGACCCCTTCGGCACCCAATTGCCGTTGCGGCCGATATCATTGTGGAAGATCGGCACGTTGATGCCGTCCTGACGCGCCTTGGCGTACAGATGATCCATGTAGCGCTGTTGCGCGGGAGTGGTGACCAGCAGCTCGTTCTCGATCTGGTGGAGGATCACGCTGCCCTTGTGACCCTTGCCGTCGCCGTTGATCTGGTGGCGGGCGATGATGGCGTTGATGCGGGTCAGCCATTCGTCGGCGGCGGCGAGATATTCGGGATCGTCGGTGCGCGCACGCCCGCGCTGGTTGACCAGCCAGGTGGGAAAGCCGCCGCGGGTGAGCTCGCCGTTCACATAGGGGCCGCCGCGCGTGATGACGTAAAGGCCTTCCTCCTCGGCCATCGTCAGCAGGCGATCCATGTCGCGGATGCCGGTGAAGTCGTACACGCCGGGCTTGGGCGAATGGTATCCCCAGTCGAAATAGAAGGCGACGGTGTTGAACCCGCTGGCCTTGATCTTCTGGAGCACGTCGCGCCACAGATCGGGGCTGGGCAGGCGGAAGGGGTGCATCTCGCCCGACCAGATCATCGTGCGCTTGCCGTCGATGATCAGCGAGTAGCGATCGAAGGCGACCCGGCCGAACTCGCGCTTGCCGGCATAACCGGGGTCCGCGACGGGCTTGTCCTGCGCGAGCGCCGGGATTGCCGCGAGCAAGGCGGCGGCGAGGGGGAGAGCAAGGCGCATCATGCGAGGTGGAACAGTGGCGTGAGGGGCCATTCCGTCGGGCGGTTGCCCGGCTCGACTTCCATCAAAGGCGCCATGTAGTCCCACCATTTCTGCATCACCGGGTGTTTGGGGAGACTGTCGCGGTCGTTGTCGTCGCGCAGCTTGAGCACGGCGAACAGCGCCAGCGTCTCCTCGTCGAGGAAGATCGAATAATCGTAGATGCCTGCCGCCGAGATTGCCTCGGACAATTCGGGCCAGATTTCGTCGTGGCGGCGGCGGTATTCGTCGACCACGCCGGGCTTGAGCTGCATTCTGAAGGCGTGCGTCGTCATCTCTGGGTCACCTGCGGGCTTCGCGTGAAATGCACATCCTCGCCACGCTCGACGATCACCGCGGGGCGCGCGTCGGGCTTTTCGGTTTCGATCTCGAGGCCATCGATGCGGAGGTTGCGCGCATCGCGGACGTAGAGGCCGTGCGCGGGCAGGGTGCCGAACATGCTCGGCTCGGGATAGGAATCGCGGGCGTCGGGAACGGCGCGCGCCGCGTCTTCGGCGGTGCCGCCACCGGCGTAGACCAGGCGGACGTCCGAGAGCGCCACATCCTCGATCGGGCTGTCGGGCAGGCCGACGATCGACGCGGCGTAGCGCGGGTCGATGCCGGTGGCGGTGACGTTGGATATCGAGACGCGGCGGATCGCGCCGATCCCGGTGCCCTCGGGGCCGCGGCGGCGGTCGCCGGTGCGCAGGAACAGCGGCGCGGTGGTGACGTCGCGCATCGTCAGGTTGGAGACGGTGACGTCTTCGAGGATCCCGCCGTCGACGGTTTCCAGCGCGAGGCCGCGCGAGCGATCGAATACGCAATTGGTGATGGCGATATTGCGGAAGCCGCCGTTCGATTCGGTGCCGAGCTTGATCCGGCCGGTGACGCGGTCGCGGTCAGGCGCGAGTTGCTGGGTGCGGGCATACGCCCCGTCGAGCATCGTCCCCATGTCATAGCCAGAGACGATACAGTCGCTGATCGTGACGTTCTCGGTGGCGCGGGCGAAGCCGAGGCCGAGGCTCGATTTGAGGACGATGGCGTCGTCATTGGGCGAATTGACCGCGCAGCCGGTGATGCGGACATGGCGGCAGGCGTCCACATCCATGCCGTCGCGATCGGTGTCGATGCGGAGGTTCTCGATGGTGAGATTGTCGACGCCGGTGGCGAGGATGGCGAAATGGCCGCCCTTGAGGATCGAGAAGCCGGCGAGCGTGACGCCGCGGCAGTTCTTGAGCGCGATTGCCTTGTTCGCCTGGCCGTTCATGCGGGCGCGGGCTGGCTCGAGCGTCGCTATGTCGGCGCGCGGCATGCCCGCCATCGAAACGGGGTGCGATCCCGCCTTCTGCCAGTGCGCGCCGGGGCCGTGGCGGGTGAGGCCGACGCCGTGGATCATACCCGGGCCGAGGATCGCGACATTTTCCAGCCCATCGCCCCAGATCAGCGAGTTCTGCCAGTGGCTGTGGCCGAAATCCTGATAGAGGTCATGCTCGGTCGGCTCGGGCAGGTCATAGGCGCCGGCATGGATCGCCGGGTCCGCCGCTTCGATCACCGCGCCGGGGCCGAGCATCAGCGTGACATTGCTCTTCAGCCGGATCGAGAAGCAGAGGTAACGCCCCGCGGGCACCAGCACCGTCGCGCCGCCGCCGCGCGCGGCCTTGGCGATGGCGCGGTTGATCGCGCCGTGATCGAGCGCCCTGCCGTCGCCGCGCGCACCATGATCGCGGACGTCAAGCACTGCGCCCGGTCCCTTGGCGGCGATCAGCGGCAGCGCGAGTCCCAAGGCGATCAAGGAGCGGCGATTCCGGTTCATCCAACGGTCCGCAAGCCTTCCCTTGCTGTGGAAATCGGCGCGCCGACGGATTTCATCTATACCTCTCCAGCCCTTTTGGACGACATATCGGTGCGATCAGGGTTTGACGACCGGTTTCTCATACCATAACACATAGTCTCACAATGTGACAGAGCGCGTGGCGCTTAGGGGATGGATCTGAAGGTGGTTTCACGGGGGCTTTCGCGCATCAAACACGTCCGTGCCTTTGTGGTGCGCGGCGGCGGTGCGGACTATCACGACCAGGGCGACGGCCACTGGATCGACGATCATATCGCCACGCCGATGGCGCGCTATCCCGAATATCGCGCGAGCCGGCGGAGCTTCGGCATTAATGTGCTCGGCACGCTGGTGGTCGAGATCGAGGCCGAGGACGGCACGATCGGCTTCGCGGTGACTACGGGCGGCGAGCCCGCGGCATTCATCGTCGAGAAGCACCTCGCGCGCTTCCTCGAGGGCCGCGACCCCGCCGAATATGAGAAGATCTGGGATCAGATGTACTTCTCGACTCAATATTATGGCCGCAAGGGGCTGGTGGTGAACGCCATTTCGGGCGTCGATCTTGCGCTTTGGGATTTGCTCGGGCAGCTGCGGCAGGAGCCGGTGCATGCCTTGCTCGGCGGCGCGGTGCGCGACGAATTGCAATTCTATGCGACCGGCGCGCGGCCCGATGCGGCCAAGGAACTGGGTTTCATTGGCGGCAAATTGCCCCTGCATCATGGGCCGGCCGAGGGCGACGAGGGCCTACGGAAGAACATCGATGCGCTCTCCGATATGCGCGCCAAGGTCGGCCCGGATTTCTGGCTGATGCTCGATTGCTGGATGGCGCTCGACGTAAATTACGCGACTCGGCTGGCGCAGCGCGCGTGGAACGAGTGCGGCCTCAAGTGGATCGAGGAAGCGATCAGCCCCGACGATTATTGGGGCTATGCGGAGCTCAAGCGCAACGTGCCCAAGGGCATGCTGGTCACCACCGGCGAGCATGAGGCGACCCGCTGGGGTTTCCGGATGCTGCTCGAGATGGATTGCTGCGACATTATCCAGCCCGATGTCGGCTGGTGCGGCGGAGTCACCGAATTGCTCAAGATCTCGGCGCTGGCCGATGCGCACGGCAAATTGGTCGTGCCGCACGGATCGTCGGTCTATTCCTATCATTTCGTCATTACCCGGCATAACAGCCCGTTCGCCGAATTCCTGATGATGCATCCGCAGGCCGATCAGGTCGTGCCGATGTTCCATCCGCAATTGATTGGCGAGCCCGTGCCGGTAAACGGCCGCATGAAATTGTCCGCGCTCGACAAGCCCGGTTTCGGCGTCGAGCTGAATCGCGATATCGCCCTCCACCGACCCTATACGCACTAAGGATTTGAGATGAAGCTTTGCCGCTACGGGCCAGTGGGTGCCGAAAAGCCCGGCGCGATCGACCTGGATGGCGCGATCCGCGACCTTTCCGGCGTGATCGCCGATCTGGGACCCGCCGAGATTTCGCCCGATGGGCTGGCGAAGCTCGCCGCGCTCGACCTGACAGCGTTGCCGCTGGTCGCTGGTACGCCGCGTTACGGTCCGCCGGTGACGGGCACGCGCCAGTTCGTCGCGATCGGTCTCAACTTCGCCGATCACGCCGCCGAATCGAACCTGGCGATCCCCGACGAACCGGTGGTGTTCCAGAAATGGGTGAGCTGCATCCAGGGGCCGAACGACCCCGTCACCATCCCGCGCGATTCGAAGAAGACCGATTGGGAAGTCGAGCTTGGGGTGATCATCGGCACGCGCGCTTCGTACGTCGAGGAAGCCGACGCGCTCAGCCATGTCGCGGGCTATTGCGTGATCGACGACATCTCCGAGCGCCACTGGCAGACCGAGCGCGGCGCGACCTGGGACAAGGGCAAGGGCTTTCCTACCTTCGGGCCCATCGGCCCCTGGCTGGTGACCGCGGACGAGGTCGGCGATCCGCAGGACCTGAGGATGTGGCTCGACGTCAACGGCGTGCGCAAGCAGGACGGATCGACCAGGACGATGGTGTTCACCGTCGCCCAGATCATCGCTTATTGCTCGCAGTTCATGACCCTCGAGCCGGGCGACGTGATCACCACCGGCACGCCCCCGGGCGTGGGCCTCGGTCAGAAGCCCGAGCCCTGGTACCTGAAGGCGGGCGACGTCGTGACGCTCGGCATCGAGAAATTGGGCGAGCAGCGGCAGGACTTCGTCGCCTGGTCGCGCGAAGGCTCGGCGGCATGAGCGGGCGTTTCTCAGGGCGGACCGCGGTCGTCACCGGCGGCGCTTCGGGGCTGGGCCGGGCGGTTGCCGCGCGGATCGTCGCAGAGGGCGGCCAGGTTTCGCTGTGGGATATGAATGCCGAGTCCCTGGAAGCGACCCGCGGCGAGATCGGTGCGGCGCATGTCGTGGCGCTCGACGTGTCGGATCAGGCCGCGGTCGAGGCCGCCGCGAAGGACGCGCAAGACGCGCTGGGGCGGATCGACATATTGGTCGCTTCGGCCGGCATCACCGGGGCTACCAGTCCGGTGCACGAATATCCGATCGACAGCTGGCAGCGGGTGATCGACATCAATTTGAACGGCCTGTTCTATTGCTGTCGCGCGATCGTGCCGTTCATGCTCGCCAACAAATACGGCCGGATCGTCAATGTCGCTTCGGTGGCGGGCAAGGAAGGCAATCCCAATGCTTCGGCCTATTCGGCGTCGAAGGCCGGAGTAATCGGCTTCACCAAGTCGCTCGGCAAGGAGCTGGCGACCAAGGGCGTCATCGCCAACGCGATCACGCCGGCGACCTTCGAGAGCCCGATCCTCGCGCAGCTGCCGCAGAGCCAGGTCGAATATATGCTGTCGAAAATCCCGATGGGCCGGCTCGGCGAGATCGAGGAAAGCGCGGCGATGGTCTGCTTCATGGCGAGCGAGGAATGCAGCTTCACCACCGCGGCGACCTTCGACACTTCGGGCGGGCGGACGACATTCTAACCTGAAGCCCCTCCCCTTCAGGGGAGGGGTTGGGGTGGGGCAGTCCGGCTGCCATGAGCTCTGGTCTCGGTGGGACCTCCCCACCCCCCAACCCCTCCGCTGAATGGGAGGGCTTAAAAAGGAAGGAGAGAGAGGCAATGCGCGAGATACCGTTCGTCGATGCCCATCTCCACCTCTGGGACCTGGAGCATATCCATTATGCGTGGCTGAGCCCGCCGTTCAGCGACGAAGGGCCGAACGGCAGCACCGAGGCCATCGCCAGCAATTACGGGATCGACGAATACCGCGCCGATGCGGCGGGCTGGAATGTCGCGGGCGCGGTGCATGTCGATGCGGGGGCCGATGCGGCGATGGCGCTGCGCGAGACCGAGTGGCTGTCCGCGATGGCCGATGCGCGCGGGTTGCCGAACGGGATCGTGGCCTTTGCGGCGCTGGACGATCCCGACGTCGAGGCGCTGCTCGCCGCCCACGCAGCACATGCGCGGGTGCGGGGCATCCGGCATATCGTCAACTGGCACAGCAATGCGAAGCGGACCTATACGGCGCGCGACGTGACCGGCGATGAAGCCTGGCAGCGCGGCTTTGGCCTGCTGGCGAAATACGGGCTGTCGTTCGACTTGCAGGCCTATGCCGGGCAGTTCGCCATGCTGGCTGCATTGTTTGCGCGGCATCCCGAAACGCAGGTGGTGATCGACCATCTCGGATCGCCGATCCCCGAGGAGCGCGCGCTGTGGAAGGCGGAGATCGCCAGGCTGGCGGCCTTGCCCAATGTCGCGGTCAAGATTTCGGGGGTGGGTTTCATCCATAACCCCTGGAGCATCGAACACGTCCGCCCCTACGTCCGCGACGCGATCGACCTGTTCGGGACCGAGCGCTGCCTGGCGGCGAGCAATGTTCCGACCGACAAATTGTTCGGCGCGCTCGACGATACGCTCTCGGCCTACGCCGATATCATCGCCGATCTGAGCGAGGGCGAGCGCCGCGCGATCTGGGGCCGCAACACCAATCGTATTTACCGGCTTGGCCTGGAGGTCTGACATGAGCGCAACTGCCGATCACAAATGGCGCAACACGATCCTCGCGGGGCTGGCGAACTATATCGACGCCGGGAGCATCGTCGCCGGATCGGTGGCGCTGGGGCTGTGGCGGGAAATCTATGGCCTGTCGGACGGGTTCATCGGGCTGATCGGCGCGTTCAGCGCCAATGCGATCTCGGCTGGGATCGGCGCGCTGATCGGCGGCATCCTGTGCGACAAGTTCGGGCGCAAGAAGATCTACCAGTACGATATGCTGTTCTACGCCTTCGGCATGCTGTTCCTGGTGTTCGCCAGCGCGCCGTGGATGATCGTGCTGGGCTTCGTATTGGTCGGGTTGGCGGTGGGCGCGGACATTCCGGCGAGCTGGTCGCTGATCGCCGAGCAGGCGCCCGACAAAAAGCGCGGCGCGCATTCGGGCGTGGCGCAATTATTGTGGTATCTGGGGCCGGTGGCGGTGCTGGTCGCGGCCTATTTCCTCCAGCCGTTCGGCATCACCGGGGTCCGCTGGATCTTCGCGCATCTCGCGGTGCTGGCGATCGCGCTCACCTTCCTGCGCTCGCGCATGCGCGAATCGCAGCGCTGGGAGGAGAGCAAGGCGAGCGGACAGGGCGCGAAATGGAGCGAATTGTTCAGCCCGCGCTATTTCGGCGCGGTGCTGTTCCTCGCCTCAATGTATGGCTTCTGGAATCTCTGGGCGGGGTTCAACGGCTTCTTCACGCCCTATCTGGTCAAGGCGCACAACCTGCCGGAATGGGTCTCGACGCTGGTGCCGGCGAGCTACTTCGGGATCGGCATGATCTCGATCCTCGCGATCTTCATGACCCAATCGGACCGGATGAACCAGCGGCTGCTGTTCGGCATTTCGGCGGGCATGCACGTCGTCGGCATGGCGATCCTGGCGATCTTCGGCTTCACGCTGGAGATCTACATCCTCCATGTGATCATCATGGGCGTGGCGGGCGGTTTCGGCGCGCAAAGCTTTTTCCAGCTGTGGTCGGCCGAAATGTTTCCCACCGCGATCCGATCGACCGCGCAGGGGCTGACCTTCGCGATCGTCCGCATTGGCCTCGGCATATGGAGCTTCTTCGTGCCGTGGCTGGCCTCCTACGATTACGCGACGCTGGCGTGGATCCTGACCGGTTTCCTGGTGGCGTCGGGGGTGATCGGAATGATCTGGGCGCCGCGCAACGAGGGCAAATCGCTCGAGCAGATCGCGGCCCAGCGGGGCACTTGAATCGGAAAACCAGCGCCACCTCCTCAAACGTAGCGTTGGTACTGCCGCCGGCCGTCTTTCAGGAGCGGCCGGCGGCTTTTTTGTAATGGTGGCGCTCGGCGCGTCTCTCAATTAGTAGCGCGGCGATCATGGCACGCATCGAAACCCCAAAGCGCATCCGCGGCACCCAGGACATTTTCGGCGAGGAGCAGCGCCGCTTCGCGCATGTGCTCGACGCGTTCGACCGGGTGCGGCGGCTGTATTGCTTCCAGCGGGTCGAGATTCCGGTGTTCGAGGCGACCGGCGTGTTCGCGCGGAGCATGGGCGAGACTTCGGACGTGGTCTCCAAGGAGATGTACACGTTCGAGGATCGCGGCGGGGATTCGATCACGCTGCGGCCCGAGTTCACCGCGGGGATCGCGCGCGCCTTCATCACCGAAGGCTGGGCGCAGCATGTGCCGATGAAATTGGTCACCAGCGGGGCGGTGTTCCGATACGAGCGGCCGCAGAAGGGACGGTTCCGCCAGTTCCACCAGATCGACGCCGAGATCATCGGCGCGGCCGAGCCGGCGGCGGATGTCGAATTGCTCGTGCTGGCGGACCAGTTGCTGAACGAGCTGGGGATCGCCGATGGCGTGACGCTGCAGCTCAACACGCTGGGCGATGCCGAGACGCGCGATGCGTGGCGGGCGGCGCTGGTGGCGCATTTCGAGGCGCATCGCGGGGAATTGAGCGAGGACAGCCTGGCGCGGCTCGAAAAGAATCCGCTGCGCATCCTGGATTCGAAGGACCCGCGCGACCGGCCGATTGCCGATAGCGCGCCGGGGATCGATGCGTTCCTGACCGAGGAGGCCGCGGCTTTCTTCAAGGCGGTGACCGATGGGCTGGATGCGGCGGGGGTCGCCTGGACGCGTAATGCCCGGCTGGTGCGCGGGCTGGATTATTACCGGCATACCGCGTTCGAGTTTGTGACCGACCGGCTGGGCGCGCAGGGGACTGTGCTGGCTGGCGGGCGGTATGACGGGCTTATCGGCGATCTGGGCGGGCCGGAGACGCCGGGCGTCGGCTGGGCGGCTGGGGTTGAGCGGCTGGCGATGCTGCTGGAGGAGCCGGCGGCCGATAAGCCCGACATCGTCGTGATTCCCACAAACGACACCGCACATACCGACGCGTTGCGCCTCCTGTCGGTCTTTCGTAATCGCGGCGTCGCGACGGACATGGCGTTTCGGGGCAACTTCAAAAAACGCCTGCAGCGTGCAGACAGCGCGGGTGCCAGGCTCGTGGTCTTCGTCGATCATGAGCGTTGGAGCCGCGGTGAGTTTGAGGTCAAGAATCTTGCAACGGGGGAACAGACTCTCGTTTCTGCGACGCTGACCGAATTCGGCGACGTCTTCAACGAGGTCGATATTCTCCTGCATTCGGCGCGGCTGAAGATGCCTGTTGACCAGATCGCCCAAGATGGAACGCTCGGCTTCCCCGGCAACGGACCCGCCGACCAATGACCATCCCGCCCGACCGCATCGCCGCCATCGAGGCGCGGCGTGATGAATTGCAGGCGTTGATGGCGACGGGGGATTTGCCGTCGGAGCGGTTCGTCGCGGTGTCGAAGGAATATGCGGAACTGGAGCCGGTCGCGCAGGCGGCGGGGGAAGTACGGCGGTTGCGGGCCGAGGCGGCTTCGCTCGAGGTGATGACGCACGACGCGGACGACGAACTGCGGCAGATGGCCTCGGAGGAATTGCGCGAGAATGGGGCGACGCTGGCGGCGGCCGAGCGCGGGCTGGCGCTGGCGCTGCTGCCGCGCGATGCCGCCGACGAGCGGTCGGGGATGCTGGAGATTCGCGCCGGGACGGGCGGCGACGAGGCGGCGTTGTTCGCGGGCGACCTGTTCCGAATGTACCAGCGCTATGCCGACCGGATGGGGTGGAAGGTCGAATTGATCTCCTCGTCGGCATCGGATTCGGGCGGGTTCAAGGAAGCGATCGCCTCGGTCGAGGGCAAAGGCGTGTTCGCCAAGCTCAAGTTCGAGAGCGGGGTCCACCGGGTCCAGCGCGTGCCGTCGACCGAAACGCAGGGGCGCATCCATACCTCCGCGGCGACGGTGGCGGTGCTGCCCGAGGCGGAGGAAGTCGATGTCAGAATCGAGGACAAGGATCTGCGGATCGATGTCTACCGTTCGTCGGGGCCGGGCGGGCAATCTGTCAACACCACCGACAGCGCGGTGCGGATCACGCATCTGCCGACGGGGCTGGTGGTAATCCAGCAGGACGAGAAATCGCAGCACAAGAACAAGGCCAAGGCGATGCAGGTGCTGCGCACCCGCCTGTTCGAGAAGGAGCGCGAGCGGATCGCTTCGGAGCGGTCGGGCGCGCGCAAGTCGATGGTCGGATCGGGGGATCGTTCGGAGCGGATCCGGACGTATAACTTCCCGCAGGGGCGGGTGACCGATCACCGGATCAATTTGACGCTGCACCGGCTGCCCGAGATATTGGAGGGCGAGATGGACGAGCTGATCGGGGCGCTGGTGTCGCAGGACGAGGCGGACCGGCTGGCGCAGCTGGATGGCTAAGCTCCCCTCCCGCAGAGCGGGAGGGGCTGGGGGAGGGCACGTTCGCATGCACCTCGCTCGATGATGGCCCCTCCCCCAGCCCCTCCCGCAAGCGGGAGGGGGGTCAGGCAGGCGCTGATCGCCGCCGCCGAGCGCATCGACAGTCCTACCGCGCGGCTCGATGCCGAATTGCTGATGGCGCATGCGCTCGGCGTGACTCGCAGCGATCTGATCCTCAGGCACCTCGCCGATGCCGTGCCCGATGGCTTCGAGGCTTTGCTTCGGCGCCGCCTCTCGCATGAGCCGATCGCGTATATTACCGGCACCCGCGCCTTCTGGACGATCGACCTCGAAGTCGGCCCCGGCGTCCTCGTGCCGCGCGCCGATAGCGAGACGCTGCTCGAGGTCGCCGTTGCGCATTTCGGGGATCGTAAGCCGGCGACGATCCTCGATCTCGGCACCGGGCCGGGGACGTTGCTGCTTGCCGCGCTGGCGGAATGGCCGGAAGCGGCGGGGCTTGGCGTGGATGCTTCCGAACCAGCGCTGGCCTACGCCCGCCGCAACGCCGCGCGGCTTGGGCTTCCGGCGAAATTCGCGCTGGGGAATTGGGCGGACGGCGTTAGCGGGCGCTTCGATCTGATCCTCGCCAACCCGCCCTATATCGGGACAGGGGAGGCATTGCCCGCCGAGATACGCGACCACGAGCCGGGGGAGGCGCTGTTCGCCGGAGCGGACGGGCTCGACGATTACCGGCGCATCGTGCCCGATCTGGCGCGGCTGCTCGCGCCCGGGGGAATCGCGGTGCTGGAGATCGGGTACACCCAGGCGGAGGCGGTTTCGGCGCTGGTATGCCAACATCGGTTGGTGCCCAGCGTAACAAATGATCTTAAGGGACTTCCCCGAGTGGTCAGCGCACTTGAATCATAGCATCCAGCACGCATATTTATGCTTGGAGATTGGTGCCGCACCCGCTAATACGTCCCCGGGGCAAGGCAACTTCAACCAAGCAGTTGAAATAACAGGCCGTTGAGACGCGCGGCCCCAATCCATGGTCATGTGAGCCGCTGCAGTCCGGCGGCCGTGGCAGACGGGGTCGGCCCTTGGGCCCGCCTCGCGGACGATAACACGCATCCGGGACCCATGATGGACCGACGGACGGCTTTTTTAAGACAGGACACACAGACCTTGATGAACAATCGTCAGGCAAACGGTCGCCGTCGCGGCCGTGGCGGGCAACAGCAGCAGCGTACCGGCGGCGGTGGCTCGAACCAGCGCGATACCGGAAACCGCATCGACAGCCGCGCCCGCGGCAATGCGGCGCAGTTGCTCGAGAAGTACAAGAATATGGCGCGCGACGCCCAGATGCAGGGCGACCGCGTCAACACCGAATATTACCTCCAGTTCGCCGATCACTATTTCCGGGTGCTCGCCGAGACGCGTGCGCGCTTCGAGGAAAACAACCCGAACCACCCGCAGAACAACCAGCGCCGCCCGAGCACCGACCTCGAGGAAGACGATTTCGATTACGAGGCCGAAGCGGCCAGCCGCAACGAGCCGCGCATCGATCCGCCGCAGCAGCGCGAGGATCGCGACGACCGTCAGTCGCGCGACGACCGCCCGCAGCGCGACGACCGCCCGCAGCGCGAGGATCGCGGCCCGCGCCAGGATCGTGCCGCGCGCGAGGATCGTGGACCGCGCGAAGACCGTGGCGACCGCAACAGCAACGATCGCGGCGAGCGGGGCGATCGGGGTCCTCGCGCCAACAACAATGGCGCCAACAACGGCCAGGCCAATGGCAACTATCGCGCCGAGCCGCAGGGCAGCGATTTCGAACCGCGCGAAGTCCGGAGCGAAGGGGAGCCGGGCAGGCAGGACATTCAGCCGCGGGCCCGCACGCGCGGCCAGCGCCCTCGCAACGACACAGCACCCGAGGCCGAAGCGCCGCTGGGCCTCGACGCCGCGATCCTGCCGCCCGCGCTGGGCGTGAGCGTGGACGCCGCTGACGATGCCGGCGAAGAGAAGCCCGCGCCCCGCCGCCGTGGCCGTCCGCGCCGCGACGCCGAAGCGCCTGCCAGCTGAAATGCCGGGGGGTTGGGTTCGCCTGACCCCCTTTGCATGTGGGCCGATGAAGGCCCGCGTGCGCATCTGACGAGGCGGAAGTTGACACCAACTTTACACTGGTCGGCATTTTCGAGCGTCGGTGGCCGTGCGGGTCCGCAGTTCGAAGTTGACACGAACTTGACGCTGGTCAGCATGTTTTGGCGGTGCGCCGGCTGTTTGGGAGTGCACGCGGGTTCGGCCGGGGTCCGGCGTGTTGTCCGGCGGGAATCGACCGTGTCAAAGAGCGGCGGCCGGGTGGCCGGGCTTCGATCTCAGCAGGCGAAATCCAACATTTCAAGCGCGGTTTAGCTCCCCTCCCCTGAAGGAGAGGGGCTTTCTTGATCCGCACTAGCCGCCGCCGCCCAACCTGCTAGCATCGCTTCCGAAAACATTCGGGAGGATCTGAGATGCGCTGGTTGGCACTTACGCTGGTCGCAATTCCCTGTGCCGCGGAGGCGCAGACCGCGGTTCCCGCGCCCGATCAGACCGCGCAGGGCGAGGTTGCGGTCACCATCTACAACAATAATCTCGCATTGGTGCAGGACCGGCGGACGCTGAGCCTCGCCATCGGGCGCACGCGGCAGGAGTTTGCCGACGTATCGGCCTCGATCCGGCCCGAGACCGTCACGCTGAACGGCGCTGGGCTCACCGTCGTCGAGCAGAATTTCGATTACGACCTGCTGACGCCCGAGAAACTGATGGAGAAAGCGATCGGGCGCACTATCACCCTCGTCCGCACCGATCCGGGCACCAAGGCCGAGACGCGCGAGGAAGCGCGGGTGCTGGCCAACAACAATGGCACCGTCGTCCAGATCGGCAACCGCATCGAGGTGCTCGACGCATCGCGGGTTCGGGTGATCTTTCCGTCGCTGCCGCCCAATCTGCGCGCGCGGCCGACGCTGTCGGTGACGCTGGAGGCCGAGAGCGGCGGGGCGCGCCCGGTGACGCTCAACTATCTGTCTACCGGGCTTGGCTGGAAGGCCGACTATGTCACCTTGTTCGACGAGGCGGCGGGCAAGATCGATGTGCAGGGATGGGTGACGCTGACCAACAACAGCGGGACGACCTTCAACAATGCCCAGACGTTGCTGGTTGCCGGCGCCGTCGGGGACGCGAACAGCCAGCGCGGGTATCGCCCGCGGCCCATTCCCGGCAATTCGCCCGGTACCGAGACCGTCAACCGCGAGCAGCTTGGCGACTTCTACGTCTATCCGATCGCGGCGCGGACGACGATCGCCAACGCGCAGCAGAAGCAGGTTAGCTTCCTCGACGTGAGCGGCGCGCCCGCGGCCAAGGCCTATTTCTACCGCAACAACTGGCTCGGCGCTTCGGCGCAGGCGCTGAGCGCCGATACGGTGCTGCGCTTCTCGACCTCGCGCGACGGCGGGCTGGGCGATGCGCTGCCCGCCGGCACGGTGCGCGTCTATATGCGCGACGCGCGGGGCGCCCCGCAATTCATCGGCGAGAACAACATCGGCCACACCCCGATGGGATCGCGGCTCGCGCTCAAGACCGGCGAGGCGTTCGACGTGAAGGTGCAGCCGACGGTCGAAAAGCGCGAGGCGCTGGGCAAGGACAAGTGGCGCACGACGATGACCTATCGCTTCACCAATGCCCGGCCGAACCCGGTGGTGGTGGAACTGGCGCAATCGGGGCTCGATAACTGGTGGCACGACACGCGGATCGAGAGCGAGAGCCTGCCGTCGGAACGGACCAGTGCCGATGAGGCGCTGTGGAAGGTGACCGTGCCGGCCAACGGCGAAGTCACGCTCACCGTCGCTTTCCTCACGCGCTACTGAGGGGCCGCGCCGGTGCGGCCCATCCGCGCCCTGATCGCCTTGCTGTCCGCCGCGCTGGCGGGCGCGCCTGCGCTTGCCCAGCCGGTGACGTCGCCGGGGCCGGATTCGGTGAGCGTGGCGATCTATGCCGACCCCGACCGCTGGGTGGATACGCCGATCAATCCGGCATGGCTGCGCGGCTATGCGCTGATCAGCGAGAAAAGGACGATCACCATTCCGAAGGGCCGGGCGGTGATCCGCTTCGAGGGGGTTGCCGGCGGCATCTTGCCCGAGAGCGCGATCGTCACCGGGCTGCCCGACGGGGTGCGCGAGAAGAATTTGGACGCCGACCTGCTCAGTGCGCGCAGCCTTTATGCGCGCAGCCTCGGTCGGCCGGTGACGATCCGGCGGACGCGCGGCGGCAGGACCGTGGAGGAGCGGGCGATCATCCGTTCGGGGCCGGATGGCGCGGCGGTGCTCGAGACGCGGGAAGGCATTGTCGCGGTCGATTGCCGGGGCAGCGAGGCATTGATCTATGACGCGGTGCCCGCGGGGCTTTCGGCCAAGCCGACGCTTTCGGTGGAGACCGAGGCGGCGGAGGCGCGCCAGGTTACGGTCACGCTTTCCTATCTGGCCTGGGGGTTCGACTGGCAGGCGAATTATGTCGCGACGATGCGGGATGGTGGACGGAGCGCCGATCTGTTCGCGTGGGTGACGCTGGCGAATGGCGATGTCACCAGCTTTGCCGATGCCGCTACCATGGTGGTCGGCGGGCGGGTCAACCGCGAGGGTGGGGGAGCCCCGGTGTCCGGGCTGGACGATGGCGAGCCATTCGAATTCCAGTGCCTCTCGCACGTCGAAGCGCGCGAGGAACAATATGCGCCGATGCCGGAGCCCGCGCCGATGGCGGATTCCGGAGAAAGAGATGCAATCGCCGTCACCGGCATGCGCATGTCGTTATCGGCAAGCACGCCCATCACCGTGGTGCGCGAGGCGCTCGGCGATCTCCAACTCTATCGCGTGCCGCATCGCACCACCGTGGCGGCGCAGAGCCAGAAGCAGGTGGCGCTGCTGAATCGCGAGGCGGTGCCGGTCGACGTCATCTACCGCAGCTATGTGAGCGGCAATTATGTGAGTCCCCCGGAATTGCTGTTGCGCGCGCAGAACCGCGAGGCCAGGGGGCTGGGCCTGCCGCTGCCGCGCGGCAAGGTCGCGGTGTTCGAGCCGCGCGGCGATACCAGCCTGCTGATCGGCGAGGGATCGATCGGCGACAAGGCGGTGGGCGAGGAAGTCGAAGTAAGGGTTGCGCAGGCGACCCAAGTGCATGCGTCGAAGCGGCTGGCGGTGATTGGCGGGCGCACCGACCAGGCGCTGACGGTGACGAACGCCAATCCTTTCCCGGTGCGGTTCGAGGCGGGGATCGTCGTCAACGATGGCATCAAGATCGGCGGTGCCTCGGCGCGGCTTGGCCGCAAGGATGGGCGTCCTTTGTGGGCGGTGCAGGTGCCGGCCAATGGCAGCGTCACGCTGACGTACCGCACCGATCCGGTCCGCCGCCGCTGACATGCGCCGTTGGGGGTTAGCCGTGCTGGCCCTCGCGGGCTTGGGGCTTCCGGCCTCGGCGCAGACGGTGACGTCGGCGGGCCCGGACTCGGTGGCGGTCGCCATCTATCGCGCGCCCGAGCGTCCAGCGGGGGAGCCGCTCGATCTCGACTGGCTCGAAGGCTATGCGCTGATCAGCGAGCAGCGCACGATCACCATTCCCGCAGGGCGCACGACGATCCGCTTCGAGGGCGTGGCCGGGGGGATCCTGCCCGAAAGCGCGATCGTCACCGGGCTGCCCGATGGGGTGCGCGAGAAGAATCTCGACGCCGACCTGCTATCCCCGCGCAGCCTCTATGCCCGCAACCTCAACCGGCCGGTGACCATCCGGCGGACGCTGGGCGGGAAGGTAGTGGAAGAGCGCGCGGTCATCAGATCGGGACCCGACGGCGCGGCGGTGTTCGAGACCAGGGACGGGATCGTCGCCGCCGATTGCCGGCCGAAGACCGATGAAGTGATCTACGATGCGGTGCCCGCCGGGCTTTCGGCCAGGCCGACCTTGTCGGTCGAGACCGAGGCGGCGGGGGCGAGCCAGGTGACGGTCACGCTGTCTTACCTTGCCTGGGGGTTCGACTGGCAGGCCAATTATATCGCGACGATGCTGCCCGATGGGCGGAGCGCCGATCTGTTCGCATGGGTGACGCTGGCGAATGGCGACGTCACCAGCTTTGCGGATGCCGATACCGCGGTGATCGCGGGCAATATCCATCGCGAGACCGAGCGCGACTATCGCGACGGGTCGGCCCAGCCTTTCTGGTTCCGCTGCCTTTCCACCATCACGCGGACGCTCAAGCGCGAATCGAATATGGTGGTGGATGCGATTTCGGCGAATGACGTGGGCGTCTTCCCCGATACCAACATCGCCGAGAGCCTGCAGCGCATTCCCGGCGTGTCGATAAACCGGTTCGCCACGCGCGAGGAATTGGGCGACCTCCAGCTCTATCGCATTCCCGATCGCACGACGGTGGCGGCGATGAGCCAGAAGCAGGTGGCGCTGCTCGATCGGCAATCGGTGCCGGTCGAGATCGTGCACCGGCTTTATATACGCGACGATGCGCTGGACGCGGCCTGGCTCGTGCTGCGCGCGCAGAACCGGAAGGAGGCGGGGCTGGGGCTGCCGCTGCCGGCGGGATCGATCGCGGTGTTCGAGCCGCGGGGCGAGGCCAGCCTGCTGATCGGCGAGGGCGCGATCGGCGACAAGGCGGTGGGCGAGGAGGTCGAGCTCCGCATTGGACCCGCGACGCAGGTGCTGGCGAAGATGATCGAGACGCGCGCGGGCAAAGGCTGGCGCGACGAGACTCTGACCGTGACCAACGCCAATCCCTATCCGGTGCGGATCGAGGCGGAGGTGGTGCGGACCGACGACTACCGGCTGATCAAGCCATCGGCGGCGTTCGGTCGGCAGCATGGCAATGCTTTGTGGGCGGTGGAGATCCCCGCCAATGGCACGGCGACCCTGACCTACCGGCTGAAGAAAGTGCGCCGGCGTTAGTCTTCGTCGTGCGTGAGCTCGGTGACATTCTCGTCGTGGCCCGATCCCGAACTGAGGAAGATCAGCCCCATCAGCCCCGCCGCCATCATCATCGTGAAGAAGACGCCGCCGACGGTGGCGAGCGCAGTGACGATCTGCATCTCCCCCATCGATCGCCACATCAGATAGAGGGTGATCGCGCTGGTGAGCAAAGACGCCGCCGCCATCCACCACAGGATCAAGCGGAAGCGCTTCCAGGCGGAGGCGGCAAACTGAGGGTTGTCGAGGCCGGGCGGGGTTTCGTGCATATTTTGCATTTGGGGGCGAAACGTGGAATCCTCAACCGCCTACGCAGAATAGGAGTCGATGCGATGACCATCGCGGCAATCCTGGGCGGCAAGGGGCGGGACGTGGTCTCGATCTCGGGCGATCGGACCGTGGCGGACGCGGTCGCTTTGCTCGCCAGCAAACGCATCGGCGCGGTGCCGGTGATCGAGGGCGGCGCCGTCGCCGGCATTTTTTCGGAACGCGACGTGATCTACTGCCTCGAGCGCGAGGGCGCGACGGCATTGGACAAAAAAGTCTCGCAGGTGATGACCGCGCCGGCGCTTGCCGTCGCGCCCGACGAATCGATCCTCGGCGCGCTGGCGCTGATGACGCGGCGGCGGATCCGGCATCTGCCGGTGGTCGAAAACGGCGCCTGCGTCGGCTTTGTCTCGATCGGCGATCTGGTGAAGCACCGCATCGACCGGATCGAAGCCGAGGCCGAGGCGATGCGGATGTATATCCAGACCGCCTAGGACAGGCCGAGATTTGGCTCCTGACGGCTTGCAAAGCGCGATTTTCTGCGCTTCGGTGCTCACGTGCCGAAAGCACGCTGCGCTCCGATGCTCGAAAGATCCCGCTTTTCGGCTCGCCATGAGCCAAATCTCGACCTGTCCTTACGAGGAACGCGCCCGGACCATCGCCAGCACTTCGTCGATCGTGCCGCGGGCGAACACCGCGAGCCATGCGCCATAGGCCGCGGCGCCGGTGGCGACGAGGAGGCCGAGGTGGATCACCGGCGGCATCGGCGGGAGGACGTCGTCGAGCAGCGAGACGATCAGGCCCATCGCTACCGCTGCGAGTGCCGGCGGCGTGATCGCATCGATCAGGTCGTTGGCCTTGACCCCGAGTACCGGCAGGGTCCGCCAGGCGCTGATCCCGAGATAGAAAGGGTAAGCGACGAACCACGCCGCGATCAGCCCCATCACGCCCCAATGCACCCCGACGAGGAAGGTGACGGGGAGCAATAGCGCGCCGGTCAAGCCGTTGCGCGCGCCGATATCCGGGCGGCCGAGCGCGTCGCTGGCGGGGGCGAACAGGATCTGGAGCGTCATCATCGGCATCGCCAGCGCGAGCCAGTGGACGATCGGCGCGGCTTCCGCCCATTGCGG
>Ga0247811_1000025_pt1 | contig 68846 bp, 91 predicted proteins | sample UWRJL134311R1_FD_189018 | JGI IMG/M metagenome (GOLD analysis project Ga0247811, IMG submission 189018) | Plant litter microbial communities from Arlington Agricultural Research Station in Wisconsin, United States - UWRJ-L134-311R-1 | ecosystem: Environmental > Terrestrial > Plant litter >...
CAGAATCCGAAGAAGAGATTTCAGCGGCAGAAGCCGAATGGGATAAGCTGCGTGATGCCGAGCTCGAAAACGAGATGGAGGAAATCACGCCCAAGGACATTGACTTTGTACCTCCGCAAATTGGCGAAGGGGCCTTTTTGAAGCAACCGGATTCTGACTTGGTTCATGAGATTGAAGATAATCAAGAGGAAGAGGAAGCCGAAGAACAAGAAGTCCTCGCTCGATCTCCAGAGCCAACCGCAAAAGAACTCCAGCTTTTGGAAGAGCTTGCCGAGCTCCGCAAAGCCAATCGCGACCTACGCGAGAGGTACAACGTTGCCTCCAACAAAGACGGCGTGGAGATGGCCCTCGCGACGGTATCCGTGGAGCGGACGGAAAAAGAATGCGCCCTAATTAAACTGGAAGATGCCTGCCGCCAAATCAAGAAGCTGAAAAGCCAGCCTTCCGCCAAGCTTCCTGACTGGCTGGGCCGAGATGTTCGGGTGGCCTTCCCGTGTTACAAAACAACAAATCCAGCCACTGCCATGGCTCTTGTGGCCCTCGCCCTCGACTTCGGCAAGGAGCGCATCGGCTTTCTTCCTGGCTTAGGGGATGCCCGCATTGCCAACAGCCGCAACCGCCTTGCGGCGCAATTCCTGGAAACAGGGGCTAAGTGGTGCCTATGGCTGGATGACGATATGATCCCAACCGTGGGTCGCCCGCAATTCACCCGAGACTTCATTGGCGCGACGCCAGAAGAAGTGCCTGACAAGGTGCTCGGCGTGCACGTTCTCGACCGCCTCATGGCCGCTGGGAAGCATTTGGTGGGAGCCACGTACTTTGGTCGCCGGAAGTATTCCCCGGCCATGTTCAAGGAAGGCATTGACAACCCCATTGCCTACGAAAAGGCCAAGAAGCTCACAGGAGAAGTGATCCCTTGCGAATGGGTTGCGACGGGCTGCATGCTCGTCCACCGGGACGTCTTTATTGGCATTCAAAACAGGCACCCTGAGCTCGCGCCTAATGACAAGCGCAAGAACTGGGATTTCTTCCAAGAAGGCGAAGGAGAAACGGGCGGCGAGGACGTCATGTTCTGTCGTCGCGCCAAGGCCGCAGGCTATCAGCCCTACGTGGACACCGGTTGCCTCTGCCTACATGTAGGAGCTCAGGTGTTTGGGAATTGGAACACGACCAACCCGCTTATCCGGCCTATCGGAGCAACGCCCATGGAAACCAATTGGTGGAAATGAACAAGCTTTCCGAACGGTCCCGTTTCATTGAACTTCTTCTCAAAGAAGAGCTGGAGCCCAGGAGCATGGATTGGATCGTCAAGAAAGTCTCCACGCATTTCCTCGGCGAGTACAAGCGCAACGGTCAAATCGATTTTCACCGCCAGATCTGGAATAGCGTTTACTCCATGACCGCAACGCCGATGAAGCGGCCTAAGCTCATTAAAACACTCAGCCCAGACGGCCTCGCGCTGTTTTCTTACAACCGAAATTAATGCACACCTTCGAGCCCAAAGACCCCATTGAAGTCATCACGCCACACGGCCCCGGCGTTGTCGTCTATGTGACGGTGTACGGCCCTCATGCTAACGACCTCTGGTGTGTTGCAACCAAAGCCGACGGCCAACTCCGTCACTATCAGACCATCCAGCTCCGCCTTGCTGAGAGCGGAGTTCTGGAGATGAATGAAAAGCTAGCCGCTGAGCCTGTCTTTACAGCCGGACAAACAATGGCAATTGCTGAAAGCCAGCGCGCAGGGCACAACTCCAACGTTCCGCAGTGGTTTAGGGATTATGCCGCAAAAGGAAGAGATTAAAATGAAACGAACCAAAGGCAGCACGCGCCCGGAAGACCCAGCCCTCAGCGCACAAGCGGATACAGTCGCGGATTCCATTGCGAAAGCCTTCGATGCCTGGATTAAGCCCGAGCTCACGAAGATCATCGGCAAAGAGGCAACGGATAAGATCGGCGGCATGGACTTTGATTCGGTCCTCAAACTGAACTACCACATGCTCTATGTGGATCGCAGTCACATCCAACGAAAGAACGGCGCAACCTTCATTTTCAAGCTCATGCAGGGCATCCCCGGTAACGCCCGTCAAATCGCTAAGATGGAGTACAAAATTTATCTATGATTAACACAAACGAAAACACAGTCCTTATTATTGGCAAGGCGGCTTCTGGTAAATCCACTCTTGCCTCGAAACTCTATAAAGAGCATCCGGAATTCCTTCTCTTTCGCAGCGACGACTACATTCATCACGGCTATGAGCAAAGCCTGTACGCCCTCATGGATGACATCACCAAAAATAAAGGCAAGAAGATGATTATCGAGGGCGTTCAAGGCTACCGCTTGCTCCGCAAGGGCGTGGAGCTGGGGACTTTCACCCCTGATGTCATTTTCATTACAGAGGCTAGCTTTCAAGAGCGCTGCGCCCGCTACATGAACCGAGGTGAATCTGATAAAATCAAGAAACTTCCGGGTTTTGACAAAAATCTCGACACCGTTTATCGGGAATACCTCCAGAACCGAACCACGGAACCGCGTACTGTAGAAATTGAAACCGAATTATGATCAAACTTACTAACATCACCTCCGGGTCTCCGGAAGAAATCTATATCTCAGTGGACAAAATCATCTCCGTTTATCCTCTAGAAGGCGGTTCAGGCGTATTTGTAGTAGGCGAAATTGTGTATGGCGTCAGCGAAACGCCCGAAGTTGTAGTTTCTTTTATCAACAGGACCCTATGAACAAAAAGCCTACAACTCTATTATTGATCCTGCCCTACTGGCGGGAAGATCAGAAGCAGGTCGAGAAAGTCGCCCGCCTTTGCTCCGACCTCTTGCCTGAATTTGCAGAGAATGCCGAGATCATGCTCGTAACTCGTTACGATGCACCTCCGCCCAGTACCAGCATCCAAATTGCCCTCCAGCAAAAGTTCAACAAGGTCCATGTGTGGAAGTGCAACCGTGTTGGCGACGGCTTCCCCGGGGGATGCAATGAAATGGCCTACGGTATTTTCAACCATGTCCTCACCCAGCGGCACATGAACGCAGGCTTCAAGAATATCGACGTCCTGTTCCTCCTGGAGGGCGATTGCGTTTTAACCCGGCCAACCTGGCTGGAAGAACTTATCGCGGCCTGGGAGGATCGAGGGGACGGTAAGCACATCGTTGGTACGAAGCAAGACGCCATCCCCGACTGGTCCAATGACCATATCAACGCCGTTGCCTTGTACGACCCGGAAATCACTCGTAAATTTCCCTTCCTTGTCGGCGGCCCGCTCCATGTCGGCTGGGACACCTACCACGGCCCCGCGCTCATCCCCTTCGCAACCGATTCCAAGCTCTTCAAGCTGGACTACAAGCGGCCTTCGATTACCAAGGAAGAACTTTTTGCAAAGGATTTTCCGTTGGTTTACCACGGTGTCAAGGACAACTCAGCACTTGAGGCCGTACGCAAGAAGTGGATTCTGAAATGAATAATCTGCTTAGGCCTTGTTTCTGCGTTTACGCCCTGTGTGAGCCGAACTCAAGCAAGGTCCGCTATGTAGGCAAAACATCCAACCTTAAAGGCAGGTTCAAAAGGCACCTAGAAACAAAAGATGAAAGGAGCCACCTTTATAGGTGGGTGAAAAAGCTTCAGAAATCGGGAAAAAATCCAGAGATAAAGGTACTTCAGGAATGCTTTTCCGACGCAGCCGCTTACGAGGCGGAAATTTATTGGATTTCAGAATACCTGTCCAAAGGTGAAAAATTGTGCAATAAGACCAAAGGAGGGCTTGGTGCTGTTGCGCTTGGAAAAAGGCCCGGATACTGGAATAGGGCGATTTCAAAATCGCGGAAAGGGGTTCCTTGGTCAAAGGAAAACAAGGAAATATTGAGGGATAGCCATATTCTATTGTCTCCAGAGCAAAGAGCTGAGATTAAAATCCTTAAGAAAACAAATTCCTTGTCTACTTTAGCCAAGATTTACGGAGTAAGTCCGGGAACAATCAATATCGCCGTTCACGATTACTACTACCCCAACCGAAAGCAGGACAAATGAATCCCGGCCTACTAGTTGCAGTCCATTGCTATCAAGGAGACAGGCATCAAGTTGAAATGCTGCTGCCGTATTTCTGTCACCACGAGGCACCCGTTGTCATTGTTTCCCCAGTTGATTCTCAGGTTCACTATATCGGTCCTCATCACACTAAATGCGCTGGACTAGTCCAGTATTTCGGCCAAAAATCTTGGGATAGGCAGTACGCCCAACTTAAATTACTACTGATTGACTACCCGGAAATAGAGTGGTTCCTGCTTAATGATGCAGATAGCTTTTGCCTCACGCCGAAGCTGCCGGATTACCTATTTGAAGACAAATACACTGTTTATTCAAATGAGGTGGAAGACTTCAGGAAGCCTGGGGGCAACACGTTTACTCCCCCCGGCATGGATTATTGGCCCCTAGACTACCACGCAGGCTTTGACCTCGTCGCCATGCAGCCCCCTTATTTCCTATCCAGGCAAGCACTCGAAAAAATTGTGGAAACCTGCGAGGGCATGGCCGCCTGCCCAACAACCCCATTTATTGATTGGTGGTGGATACCTGCTTGCAAGAAGGCGGGACTAAAACACCTTCCATTTAGAACCGGAGCTTCCTGTGAAACCGTCACGCCTAACGGGAAGGCCTGCATGCGCTCTGCGATCCTTACTTCGGGAGCCACCTTCATCCATGCCGTCAAGGATCAAGAAGCCTTGAACGGTGTTTTGACGGCCCATTACGAAAGAACGACAAAACCATGAACAAAATCGACTGGCTGGGAGTTTTCTTCGCTTGCCTTGGCGTTTCGGTTGTTACTCCGATCGCACTTTCCAGCCTCTACCTCTGCGTCCTGATTGTTATTGAAATCTGGAAATGCCTATGAAAAAAATGCTGATCACAGGCCACAAGGGCCTCCTTGGAAGTGCCTGCGTGCGGCATTTTAAGGGTAAATGCGAAATCATCACCGTTGCGGGAGATTTAAGGGACCCCGGTGTTCCTCGACATTGCATGAAATGGAACAAGCCTGACATTGTCATCAATTGCGCGGCCAAAGTAGGCGGCGTGAAGGCCAATCGGGATCATCCCGTGGAGTTCATGCTTGATAACCTGCGCATCCAGTCCAATATGATGGAAAGCTCGCACGATTACGGCGTGGAGACCTTCATCCACATCGCCAGCTCCTGCATGTTCCCAAAAGATGCCGCCCTACCGGTCCAAGAAAGCAGTCTTTTCACGGGCAAATTCGAGGATAGCGTGGAAAGCTACGCCCTGGCCAAAATCGCAGGCTGGAGGCTTGCCAAGGCCTATTTTGAGCAACACAAAGACCGCTTCTTGACCGTTGCGCCGTCCAACGTCTACGGCCTCAATGATTCTTACGGCGAGCAAGCTCACGTCATCCCGGCCCTCATGCGAAAGTACGCGGAAGCCTGTAAAGGCGGAGCTCCCTTTGAAGTCTGGGGCGTTGGCGATGCGGTTCGTGAGTTCATCTTCGCGGACGACGTTGCTTCGGCGATTGAAGCCGTCATCAACAAGTGGAAAACGCCCGAAATTGTCAGCATCGGAACCGGCATCGGCACCAGCATCCGCGACCTTGTCCTCACGATGATCGAGGTTGCGCCCTTGGAGCTCAAGCCTGCCCCTCACATTGTTTGGAACGCCTCGCAGCCCACGGGCATCCCTAGGAAGGTTTTCGATGTGTCTAAAATCAAGAGCCTAGGATGGGAGCCTCAAACAACCCTGGAAGACGGCCTACGCCTGACCTGGCGGGACTTCCTCAAAGGAAAGCCGAGGGGCACGTGAACAGAGATACGCCCTACACCGCCAATCAATGCGCGGATTTCCTTAGTAAAGACAGGAATCGAATTTTAGGCCTAATCCAAAAGGAGGTCGCAAATCCTGCCTGCGGAAATTTCAAGCCAGTCCGGTACGAATTTGAAGTTGGTTCAACCGTAGGTGAATTTAAGAAAGACTACATTGAAGCCACGGAATACCTGAAAATCCTATGCGCACACCTTCGATTTAGGCCAAAAGAAGCAACCGTTCTTTGCCTCTACGACTTCAGCGCGCTTAAAACTAAAATCAGGTATGAACTGAAATGAATATCGAGGACTACGACATCGTTCAAGAGGCCGACGAGGAAAAGCTCAAAGAATCCGTTAAACGCATGATGAAAGAAGGATGGGAGCCTATCGGCGGCGTATCCGTGAATCAATACAAATACATCGGCGAATACGATTATCAAAACCACTACCGAACGGCCTATTGCCAGGCCATGATCAAAACAAAATGAGCGATAAACTCCAGCGATGCCTAGAAGCCGCCGGAGTCTTCATTATCCTCGCCTATTGGGAAGCCCCCAAGCCTTACCTAGCCCTAGTGATCGCCGTCCATGTAATACGGGAAGCGATTTTTGATTCGAGGAAATGAAATCTAAAAGACAAATTGCCTACAGCGAATATCTTAAAAGCAATCACTGGCAAACTTTCAGGACGATAGCCCTGATATCCCACGGCTACAAGTGCGCTCATTGCGGCTCCACGAGCAAGCTTCAAGTTCATCACACGCGATACCGATCCTCATGGGAGGATGTTCGGGTAGAGGACGTGCAGGTCTTGTGCCGGAAATGCCATAAAATGGAGCATGGAATTTTTAAGGGAAAAGGGCGTAAGAAAAGAAGGAGCACAATGAAACGAATCAGGGCCTTAGAAAAGAGTTTTGGAATAAAATAAAGCTTGCACGCAAATAAAGGATGAGCGATAAGTACCTCAATCCATAATATCGTTTCACTCGCCGCTATATCGACGGCCTCCTTCTTGCAAGCAGAAGTAAAAGCAGGCATCGGGCTTAAGTTAGTAGTTCCGTTGAGCCGGGAACAAACATCAGTCAACCGTTTGTTTTAACCCGGCCTCGTTGCGCCTAAGAACCGCACGGGCCTTTCCAAGAAAGGCACCACCTATATGGCGGACTGCATTACCCCGGCGCAAGTCAGTGACTTCGCCAATAAAGATTCCAATCGTCTCATCGGCAAAATCGCCGAAGTCCTGGCCCGTAAGTCCCCCTACATGGACGTCATGGATGGCGGCACCCTACCCAACGTGAGTGACGTCGTTCGCTCAGTTGTTCAGGAACGCGCTGTTGTCGGCACCTCCCTCGCCAATCCGACCTTCCAGCCGGACATCGAAATGTGCGCAGGCCCAGTCAGTCAGGATAACGTCGGCAGCACGGAATACAGCTTCCAGCTGGAATCCATGCGCGGTCAAGGCCCCCGTGTTTGCGTCAAGCAATCCCGCACGGCCTTTAAGGGCTCCTATCTTCAGGCGCAGCAGAGCCTCGAAAAGGCCATCCTGCAGATCATGAACTCGGATAACCGGGCTCAGCTCCTGTACCGTTCCGGCGTCAAGTTTAACGTGAACACCAACTACGGGTTCAGCACGGATCTGACGGGCGACATGCAGCAGATCAACACCTTGTTCCTCAACGTCCTCCCTAACGCGCCGCTGAGCTTCAAGATCGTGAAGCTGTTGAGCCAGTTCCTCGTGAACGAGATGCTCGCCGATCCTTATACCACCAACGGCATGGGCGAGATGTTCAAGTTCATCGGTTCCATGGACATCATCGAACGCTTCCGCGACGAGCTCGACATCAAGGCCGACATTCGCGCCCTGACGACGGGTCAGTACAAGCTGGGCGAAAAGTCCATCGCGGGCTACCAGTTCGAGGGCCCTTACCGGGGTATTGGGTTTGGAGTCGACAGCCAGCCGCTGCGCTTCAACACGATCACCGGAGGTATTCCTAACTTCATTGAGCCTGAGATCGGCGTTGTAACCACTCGAGGCGTCGCCGCCCGCCGCAACCCCGCCTGGGTTCAGGCCTTGTACGAGGTCGCGTTCCTGTCCGCCCCTGGGGCCTTCAAGCGGCTTGTGCCGGAACAGTATACCGGCGAAGGCACGTTCAAGTTCAACCCGCAGCTTGCCATGGGCGAACTCAAGTGGCACTACGTTCTGGATAATGATTGCAATCGCTTCGGTGATTTCGGTCAGCACATTTACCAGATCAGCCGAGCCATTCAGCCCGTGCGTCCGCAGAACGTGATTCCCATCATCTACGCCCGCTGCCCGTACGACCTCGCTACGACCTCTTGCGGTTCTAGCTCCATCGGCCTGTAATCCATTAGGCTAATACATTGCGCCTTTTCAGAAATGGAAGGGCGCAATAATTAGCTCAAGGATTTAAAACTATGCCCGATTATCCCCTATCTCAGTTGGCAGGCGCGGACAATATCATGCTCCGGCGGATTCTTTTCGCGCTCATGAACAACGGCGCGGCAGGGCTTGCGCCCGAGCAAAGCAGCAACACGCTCCTGAGGCAGATTCTTTACGCCATTCAAAACCAACAGGGCGGAGGCGGAGGCGGGGGCGCGATAACTCTTTCAGGAGATGTTTCGGGATCTTCTAGCGCCAATACCGTAGACAAGATCGCAGGCGTAACTCCGGCTACTGGAGTCCCTGCCGCCCTAGGAATCGCGCCGAATACAGCGGGCGGATTCCTTACGGTCAACAGCAACGGCTATTCCAGCCCAAGCGTCTCGCAGCCTAATTCCAATTTTCTGCTACTAGGCTTTAACGGGGCGTTCTTGAGTGGATACGAGCGATTTCAACTGGTTGCTTCTGGCAATGGAACCAGCTGGAAAGAGATTCGTGGTTGGGAGAAGTACAATCCAACCGTTCCTCCAGATAGCGCGGGCTATACCTGCGGCGTTCGCGACCCCGCCATCATTCATTTCCCCAATGGAACCTACCTCGTAGGCCACACCATTTCCCGCAACAACACCGTTGGCTCTTCCGGCGCAGGCTCCACGAGTGGCTACATTGGATTCGCCAAGGCACAAAGCCTTTCCGCTCCCTTGACGTTTGTTGCCAATATCGACACAAGCAGCGCAATTGCCCCCAAGTTTCTCTACACATTGGACGGCCGCCTCTATGCGGATTGCTACGGCTATCTGATCGAGAACACCTCGCGTACAGGCGGCTATCCTGACGGCGTGACGTGGACGGCGCGAGCCATTATCACGTGGGTCGATGGAACCGTGATGAACACGAGTGACCAGTGTCAGATCCAGACCGCCGCCAATTCTTTTGGCGTGTTTTATTGGAGGAATGGGGCGGGATTTGTGTACCGCATTGGCACGAGCAGTTCGGTTGGCTCGGGCTATACCGATCAAGGCATCATTACCAATTGGCCCACAGCAGAAGGCGTGTCCGTTAGCCAAGATACGACGACAGGCATCTGGTACGCCTATTTTCAGGCCCGATCAGGCACCTACAACGGCAAGACCGTTGTCTCCACGAGCTCGACGCCGCTTGTCGCGGCTTCCTGGACAGCCCCAGTTCCACTCGATAACGTCACCGTTTCACCTGCGACCATGGGGTCTAATCCTGTGGCAAGTTTTGACAATGCAGGCTCGCTTATTAGCTCCAACGCCTCTGTCATGCTGGATGTACTCAACGCCACACAGCAACAGGAATACGCCTATTGGAGTGGGCCTGATTCTCCTCCTCGGCTGACCTATAACACTTCCCAGAATTACAGTTCCATCAACGTGGTTTACCCGACGGGTGAAGGCACGGTAGCGATCAATAATGGCGTTGTGACAGGAACGGGGACGCGATTCCAGAAGCGGTTCCAGGTTGGATCCCTCCTCATCACGGCATCTCGTACAGGCATTGTCCGGGCCGTTGCCTCAGATACCTCTATGACGTTGCTCAGCAGCAGCAATTACACTGTTGCGGCGGGAGCGGCCTACACTTACGCACCGCCCTTGACTCAGGTCAGCACCTACAACGGCAATACGGTGGTTGGTTTTGATGATGCAATCACGGGTTATGTGTGGAGGAACGGCGTTGCTCTATTCAATGTAAGCGGCGCGGGGTTCATGCCGCTTATCACGACCGATTCTTCCGGAAATCTTATTTTACAAAACATCTCCGTTGGAGGCGGTGGCAGCTACGTCTACGGCAGGTTCCTGACGAGCGGCGGCAACTTCGAGATCATTACAGGAAATCTTGCTGTCGCAACAGCAGGCAAGGGCCTTCAGATCAAAGAAGGAACGAACGCCCGCCAAGGCGTTGGAACCCTTGTTGCTGGAACCCTCACTGTGGCCAACACCAGCGTTACCGCAAGCAGCCGCGTCATCGTCTGGCGAATGGGGAAAAATGCTTCTTCGGCCATTGGGGCCCTGGATACAACAATCAGCGCGGGGGTTGGATTTACAGTTACCTCCTTGACCAACCTCGCCGCAACCGCAACAGGAGATGTCAGTAGCTTTGGTTATCTTATCACAGAAGGAATCTAACATGAAAAAACTCATCTATCTTATCCCCCTTGTCCTGTCTTTTTGCGCGCCCCTCCGCGCTCAGACGGGAACCACCTTTGCCGCAAGCACGATCTTTATTGATCAGATCGATTACACGGGAACGGAGCAATACCTTTTCGTGCCTCTACCGGGAGAGGACGGCATTCAGACCTTTGACTACACGCAGGGGGTAGAGGGTCGCCCGAGCATCACCAAGTTCGATTCCACTCTCACGTGGAATCATGGAACAAATACCATCGGGGTCACTTCAGGCATTTTCGCAACGCCCGCCAGCGTCGCTTCCTATGTCGCCTCTCACCCTGGCCCGACCGGGGCAACGGGGGCTACAGGAGCAACGGGCCCCAAAGGAGACAAAGGAGACAAGGGCGATACTGGATCCACCGGCGCGACGGGGCCAACAGGCGCCACGGGTTCTCCTGGGGCCACGGGCGCAACAGGGCCCGCAGGGCCAACCGGGCCGACGGGCGCAACGGGGGCGGCAGGCACAAACGCAACCACAACGAGCAACGCAACGACATCGACCGCCGGGCTGGAGTCTGCCGCTGATAAAACAAAGTTGGATTCCCTTCCTTCCATTCAGCGTCTTCGAGTCCAAACAGACGCCAGCGGCAACTACACGTGGACTTACCCAACGGCCTACGGTTCGGGGGTCGTGCCAATTATTGGTTGTCAGATCGAAACCGCAACAACGACCGTCCCGGTCAACGTGCAGATTATCGGGACTCCGACCAACACTTCCTGCGTCATCAAAGTTCTAAGCGCGCCAACCGTCAACGTGCTGGGCGTTTTAGTCCTTGGGACGCCTGCTGGCACGCAAGCCTACCTGCACCTCACCGCAACTACCCCTTAAGGTAAAAGATGTCCTCAGATCCACGAGGGGAGCTCATGAGGAAGTCCCAGCATTTGGGGCTTTCTCCGGCAACGGCGGAAAACGCCACGCCTATTCAGGCCGAGATCATTCTCATGCTGCATAAGCAGAACATCCGGCTGGACGAGGTGTTTACGGCGGCCCAAAAGGCCAGCGCAGCAGCGGAGTCCGCTAAAATGGAGACCTTCGGCATCAAGGAACAGTTTGTTCAGCTCAACGGGAAGACCTCCAAGACCATCGAGCGCGTGGCGAGCCTGGAGTTCAAGGAACAAGAGGCCGTCAAGGCTGAGGCTGACCGTAAAATCTACGAGGAAGGCCTGCGGGAAGGCAAATGGATCATTTCCAAGGAAAAACGCCTGATTGTGATTGCTATGGGTAAATTCCTGCTCTGGCTCTTTGCTTTTATTGGAACCTTTTTAACGGCCTGGCCCGCCTTTAGTGCGGTCTATCACTTTCTGCGTCATTGAAAAAATCCGACATTACTCTCATCGAAAAATGGCTCTACGGCCTTGTTGCAGCCTCCATTTCTGCTGGAGCGAGCACAGCGGCGGGCGTCGCGGCTTCTTTTGTGACAGGCAAGCCTTTTGATTGGGGGCAGGTTGGCACGGGCTCCCTTGTTTCTGCCTTCATCGCGGCCATGTTTTACCTGAGGCAATCCCCCCTTCCAGGCTACCCAAAGCAAGGAACAACCTCCATCCAAATACCCGCCAGCGCCCTTAACCCCAAAGGAGATAAGAATGAAGGCATTTAAGCTCCTCCTCGTCCTCCCAGTTGCGTTTTTATTGCCGGGGTGTGCGCTGGCCCCAGTTTTAATCTCAGGCATACCTAGCCTCATTGGCGCGATCGAGCCTATCATCCAGAGAGCGCAAGACAAAGCCGCCGCCAAAGCCAAAGCGCAAACCGCTCTCAACCTCCTCCAGGATGTCAATAACGGTCAGTTCCCAAGCGAACTTGAAATCAATCTTGCGCTTGCCAATGCCGGAAAGCGTTGCCTCCATGACGGGGAATACGTTCAGATTCGCGATGCTCTCACGCCTGCCTTTCAACAACTTGTTCTCGATGCGCAAGCGCGGCCCGGAGGCTACGAAATGGTGAAGAGGCGCGTGAGTGACGCCATTGTTGCAACCCAAAAGGAAATTGCCTATGAAACTGCTCGTTGATTTTAATGGATTCAAAGTCTGGGATTACCAAAACGGCCTCTATTCGTTCGCGGCCCCTTTCATGGTGGATACCGACGGTTCAGGCCCCAGTCACGGCGACAAGTATCATCAAAATGAAACCTCCCTGCGTTACAATGGGAAGCCCCTGAATGCAGACGAGGATCTTTATTTTGTGTTGCCGCCTAAAGTCATTCGCTCTGTTGGGCCTATTGTCTTGGGCTGCCAGGGCCTTGTCGTCAGGCTCGATACGGGAGTGATTTCCCGTGCTGTTGTCGGCGACGTCAGCAATGATGCCCCCACTCGCAAGCTCGGGGAGGGCTCTTACGCGCTCGCCAAATTTCTCGGCGTGAATCCCGACCCGAACACGGGAGGAGACAGCAAGGCGCAGTATAAATTCGTCTTTGAACCGGGCCAAGCGGCTCGCGTTGGAACCAAGTTGTATCAGCTCCAGAAATTTGGAGCTTAAGCCTTGCTCTTTGAGGCCTAGAAGCGTAAACCTACTTCCATGAGTTGCTATAACGGATGTCAATGCGGCTGCAACACGGGGTGCGTATCCAACACGCCCTACTGCGCTCCGATCTTGCCGCAGCAAGAATCCGTCGCCTCTCAATTGGAAAACCTTTCCACGAAGCTGTTTGGCCCCTTCACGAGAACCATCCAGAACGGGCGCGGTATTTGGACAGGCCTTTGCAGCATCACCTCAGCAATTCCTGGATTCGCCCGTTCCGATAACGAGGGGTTTATTTGCTACATCCTCCGCTACCTCACGACCAACCCCAACGCAATGACGGGCATCGGGCCTCCGGAAGGTGTCGTGACGGCCAGTCCCGGAGCCCTTTACGTGAACACCAACGGCGGAGCCAACGCGACCCTCTACGTCAAGGAATCTGGCGTCGCGACCAATACGGGCTGGGCAGCCAAGTAAAGATCAATTTTATGCCTGAAACAATCAAGCTCGGTAAGATGGAGCGGGACTACTCCTGCATGCACGAGGGTAAGCCAAAAGACGATGAGCCCCTCGTCGAACGGTTTCCAACCGTCTACATCAACCATGAAGACCTTCCGGATCTCAAGCCGGGCCAAGAGGTGACTTTTAAGGGCGTTGTTGCCTCTTTTACGGATCGTAAAGTTAGATCTAAAGAAGACGGCAAAACAGAAGTCGAAGTTTCCCGCCAATGTGAAATCGACATTCTGGAAATGACGCCCGGCGAAAAGAAGGCCGTAAAAGAACCCGAAGCAACCGATGAAGATGAAGTGGAAAAGGGGCTCGATGAGGCCTCGGAAAAGGAATAATTATGGAACCCTCACAACTCGCCCCCGCTGAAGCCAACGCCGCCGAAAAAGCGCCGATGGATCAAATGCAAGTCCCCGGCCAAGTCGAATTCGACATTCACGTGAAAGCAGCCCCGGATGAACTGGCTCAAGCTGCCGCCCTCCTCCGTGAGGCAGGCCTGGAAGACATCGCGCTCGCTTTTGAAGGAGCCGTTAATCCGCCCGAAGGCGAAGAGGCCCTCAACGCTTCCACAAACGAGCTGACGAATGAAATTGAAGCCATGGGAGCCAAGCGCGAGTTTTAACCAACCCTACAAGGAGTCTTATCTACGTCGATTCCATTTATGAGAAGACCCGCGTCATTTTGGGTCGCTCCCCTCAGAAGCTCATTTTTGAGCGCCTGACAGAGGCCATCCAGCTTCTTGCCAACAAGGGCTCTTGGGATCCGTTGATCGGATTTGCGGATATTTGCGGGGGCGAAACCGACGTTCGCACATTTTCGCTTCCGGATGATGTCGAAACCCCGCTTGCAATCAACATTTGCGGGCAGCCTGCCTACATGCGATCGAAGTGGAGCGAGTTTCACCTTAACGGCCTCGGAAGCAACCGTGAGACCACATGGACGTGGGACGACCAAGGCCCGCAGCCTGTCATACAGGACATCATCCGCCCCAGCACGCTATTGGCCCTGGCGGACCTAAAGAATGATTTAGGCACCCGCATAAGGGTTTTTGGCCACGACGTGGCTGGGAGGCGCATGCGGGAGCAAAACGCGGACGGAAGCTGGCAAGACGGCTTCATCATCCAGCCGAGCCTTATCACGGATTTCCCTTCGCAGGCTGTCACTGAAAACACGACGCGTCTTTTTGTACGCAACTTTTCCGCCATTCCAGTCACGACCCTTGTTTCCACGGATGAGCACGGCTTCCGCACGGGTGTTGCGGTCGTTTTGACCGTAACCGTCGGTACATTGCCGTCGCCTTTGATCAATGGCGCAACCTACTACGTTCGCGTCATCAATGAAAACACCGTCAGCCTCCATTACTTTGCCGCTGAAGCTCTTTCTGGAGTCAACCCGATTGAAATGACGGGCGTTAGTGGTTCGACTGTTATTCAGCTCCAAGACAGGCGGCAGGTTCAGGTTCAAACCAAATTCACTTCCGATGACCCGCTTGGATTTTTGGAAGGTTCTTCCGTGACTTTTACAGGCACAACGCTACCCGAGCCAATCGTAGGCCCCGAGATATTCTACATCCACCTTTTGGATGATAGAAATTTTACAATCCACGCCACGCAGGCCGAGGCCCTCAGTGCCTCAAACCCTTTGTTTGTGACGACGCCCGGAAGCAACGATGTCATGGCAAATGCCAGCCAGCCCGTGACGCCCTACACCAAACTGGTTTTCAGCGTCCCGCACCGCTTCATCCAGAATGACGTTGTGACGGTTTCCAATGCCTCCGGTAATCTGCCAAATCCCCTGCTTCCGGCGACGAATTACTACGTGCGTTACCTGAACGAGCTTGAGATCACTCTTCACGCCAGTCTATCCGATGCTGCCTCCGGCAATAATCCAATCATCCTGACGGATAATGGGACCGGAACAAGCTCGGTCGTAAAGCTGATTCCAGCAACGGCCAATGTTGGGAGCTCGAATAACATCAACGCCCCAAACAGCAACCTCCAGCCAGGGGATTTTGTCCAATTCGCCAGCTCCGGAAACCTCCCCAACCCCTTGCTTTCCAGCCAGATTTACGTGGTCGTCGCGCCTGTCAGCGGCAATACTTTTACGATCGCTCAGCCGCCCGCTATTTCCATCGCCACTCTTGCAAAGGGCAGGGCCAATAACACGGCCATCATCGTCACCGCCGTGGATCACGGCCTCGTTACTGGAAACGTCGTCAACATTGCGGGCCTCGGTGGATCGGGGTACAACCTCAATCAGGTCACGATTACAGTCCTGGCCTCGAATGCCTTTAGCTACAACTCCACGGGTGGAAATGACGCCGCAATCGCCTCCCTTTCCCGCTCCAGATCCAGCGGTATTGCGACAATCGAGACTGCCGCGCCTCACGGCTTCACAACAGGCGACTTTATCAATGTTCAGGGCTTTGGCGGGGCCAGCTACAACCAGCCTTGGGTGGAAGTTAACGTGGAATCCACTACGGCCTTTTGGTACAACAACCCCGGCGTGAATGACTTCGGATTTGCAACCACGTTCCGCGCTAGGGGTCCCGACGCGGGCCTACCGCCCAACATTGCCCAAATTACCACAATCGCGCCTCATGGCCTGTCGACAGGGCAATACGTCAATATTCAAAACATGACGGATGTCACATACAACAACCCCTGGGCGCAAGTGACGGTTGTCGACCCAACGAATTTCACTTACGCGGCCCCCGGAGGAACCGTTGCCTCCACAGCCGACACGCAGGGTTATGTTGCCATTCCCCAGTCGGACAGCGGAGGGCTACTCACCCTTCCGTTGAGTGACGGCGCGGGGATTGTTAGCGGCAACCTCATCAACATCACAGATACCGGCAACGGCGTCTTGAATGCCGTCATTTCCCGTGCCTTTACGATCGGTTTTTACGACGACTGGTTCTTGGATGCTTCGCAACTCGATACGGGGGCTTCTTTTAAGATCAATTCCACAGGAAGCCTGCCCGGAACCGAACCTTCCCTCAGTCCGTCGGGCACCTACTACATCCGAAAAGAGGACGACTTTACGGCCAAGTTTTTTGTTTCAGAAGCAAAAGCAGAGGATTCGGTGGTTCGACTTTCTGCCTCCCGCTCCCGCTCCTCCAATGTCGCCCAAATCGTGACCCAAGGCAACCATGGGTTTGCGAACGGCGATCGCGTGGAAATATCCTCCATGTCCGACGATAGCTACAACCCGACGCCTTATTCCAGTGTTGCGGTGACGGTCGTTAACGCCACGACTTTCACCTACCTGAATACCGGGCCGGACGAAGGCTCAACCGTAGACACGGCAGGGCAAATCATTTTCAGCCCCATCAATATCTTGTCCCTCGGAGCCGGAGAAACTGACTTGATTCTTAGTAGGCTCGTCGCTGCAACGGTTTTATCCAATCTTCTTGAGGTTTCATCTTCAGCCTACATCACTCCGGGAACGATTTATCAATTCACGACCTCAGGAACGCTCCCTTCTCCGTTGGTGCTGGCAACGGACTACAAAATCAGCGTTATCAACGGCCTCTTGCAAATTTCAGACACTTCGGATGCCGTGATTATCTTGACGGATATTGGCTCGGGCGAGCACTACATCCAGCGCCAATTCGATTTCACGGTGGACATCCCGCAGGGCGTGCGGTGCTTGGCGAACGAATACAACAACGGGGACGCCGTCATTGTCAACCCGGAAGGCATGGACAATACGGCCGTCGCTCCGGAGCCGCTCGTTAATGGAACGACTTATTTCTTACGAAGAATCGACGATGAAACCGTTGCGATTTACGACACCAAAGAAGCGGCCTTGGATTTGGAATCCACAAGCGGCCTGATTGTCGTTACCTCTGCCGGAACAGGCCAAAGCATCTTTCTTCAAATTCTTCCCGCTTTTCAGATTCAGCGCGTGGATCGCGTGTTGCTCATCAACGGCAAAACGGCCTCACAAGCCGAGCTGCCAGAAGAAACTCCCATTGGCTCGCAACCCCCGCCTCTTCGCAATGGCTATATCGATTTGTACGCTTGGGATTACGGCCGGAAGTGCAATCTGACGCTCCTTGGGCACTATTCCCCTCAAGAGACCGAACCCTATTACCGCCGCATCAAAATTGCCCTTCATTCCACGTGGATTCGCATGCGCTACCGTCGCAAGACTTTCCGAATCACGAGCCTCAATGACTACATCCCCTTGACCTCCGAAATGGCACTCCTCTACATGGTGCGCTCGCAGGAATTGTTCCGGACGAATTTCATGGATGAAGGAGCCAAATACGAGGCCCTCGCGGTTCAGTACCTGCAAGAAGAGAATGACATCCGCCAAGGCCCCGCAACCTACCAAATTCAATTTCAAGACGATGGCGTTTTCAACAGCAAATCCTTCTGGATGACTTAAATGAGAAGCCAAAGCGTCACTAAAGGGCAACTTGAAAAGGGTAATTCGGGCTGGTTTGGCGGCGTCAACACCAACCGCAACCCCTGGATACTGGATGATTCCCAATATGCCTACGGCGTGAATACCGTTAACCGGGGCGGCATCGTCCAGTGCAGGCCCGGCTACAAGCTTGCGCTCACGCTTCCGCCGGGAAACCTCCAGGGGTTCGCCATCATGAATGTCAACAAACTGGATCGCAACGGCAATCCATTCATGAACGGCGATCAGTTCATTGTGTTCGCTGTTTCAGGTCTCGTTTACGCAGCCCCCTTCCCCCTGGTTCAGCCGGCACAAATCACGGATTGGACGCAATTCCAGCTTCCAAACATTCGATTCACGGCAAACGCCAAACGGGTTTATTTTTGTGTGGCCCAAAAATCACTTTCCACGGTCGGCGGAGACCTCCGCCTCAATACAACTTACAACGTTCTCGTGATGCAGGACGGCATTCGCCCCTCGGCCTATTGGGACGGCCAATTCAACCTGCATTTGAATGAGGCGGGGCCGGATTATCAAACGCCAACCGGAACATGGATGGTCTACAGCGGCAATCGCCTTTGGGTGGCGCGAGATAATGTCCTGCTGCCCGGGGATTTACTGGACCCCCTCACATTCAAGGAGCGCACCGTTGGATCCACGAGTGGTGACTTTTACCTGCCGGATACAATAACGGGATTGGCGAATACCGTTGGAGCCTCTTTTCAGTCTCAGCTTCTCGCTTTTACACAAGATCAGACTTTTGCCTTTTCTTCCTACATTACCGATCGAGAAACGTGGAGCTCGACGCCTAATTTTCAAACCATCTTGTACCCCTCCCTCGGGTGCGTTGCGGGCCTTTCCATTATCAGTCACGCGGGCCTTTTGTGGTGGTACTCCAAGGGCGGCCTCGTTAATTTCAACTCCGCGACAACATCCTACCTGACGAGCCGTATCAAGTATCAAGACAATGAAATGGTGGCCTGGACATCCGAGATGTACGAGGACAAGTCCGGCATTTGCTCCTGTTCGTTTGGAAGCTATCTCTGCATTTCCATTCCCTGCAAGGACATCTACAATTCCAAAACCATGGTGATGGATTACTCCATCGCGGACGAACTCAACTCCATTGCCCCTCAGGCTTGGCAAGGTGTTTGGACGGGCATTCGACCCGTTAACTGGATTACCGCCCTCATCGAATCCACGGGGCAGTTTCTTTGTTTTGCCGCCAGCGTGGATTATCAGGCTCTCGGTGGATCCAATAATCACATCTGGGTTGCTTTTCAGGACGACCGCACGGACTCTTTTGAGTACCTCGACGAAAGCAACGCAACGCTTATTTCTAGGAATCCAATCTATTGCTCCATGGAGACCAAGCTCATGGGAGATGGCCTCGACCTCAAACAATTCAAGTATGCTTACGTCAACCTCATGGAGCTTTCCGGGGCCGTCAATTTCAAGATTTCCTATCGCGGCACGCGAGGCACCTACAAAACGCTCGTCAATAAACAGATTGTTGCCATCACTGAATCTTGGCAGACAACAAACACAGAAATCCAGGCCAAACTAGAAGACGGCGTCATTCTTGTGCCGCAAACCCGTCGCCTTGTGACAGCGGTGGCCGAATCAGATAACAAGGAGCTGGATAAATCGGTGGAGGCCCCCTACGACGAAAGCATCGACCGTTGCTTCAGCCTCTACTTTCAATGGTGTGGGCGGGCGGCGGTGGAGTCGTGCCTGATTGTCATGGAGCCCTTTACAGAGACTGCCACCGGAGAGGTCAATGAAAGCGAAAAGACAATGAACATTGTGACTCAAGACGGCGAATCTCGAGCCTACAATGCCGGACAATTAAGAACAACAGTCAACACGCCGGACGAAAATGCCCTTTAATTTCAAGAACCTTCTTTTCAATCGGCCTTTTACGCCGAGGTTCCGGGATGTCTATTACTCCAGCATCCCGCCTATTTACCCGGCCGACAATACACCTAAAAAGTGCATCACTTGCCTGCCTTGCGCAACAGACATCTACCCGCCCGTCGGCGTTCTTAATACAGGAGACCCCGGCTACGGCCCCGGCATTTACTTTGGGAATACGCCGCAAACCTTTACGGCCACTTGCCCTGAAGGTCTTGGAACTCCCGTGACAGTAGATGTTGCTGCGGACATTTTTTTTGCCCTCACAGTGGATGCCGCCAATCAAATCGCCCTGCAATACGCGACCGATAAAGCCCGCTCGCAACTTGTGTGCGCTGTTCCTGTTTTCAATTATTGTGGATCCCAAGAATGGCCGCAAGAATCCTCCGGGGTACCTTATTCTAATTCCGGCAACAACACGACTGGATTCATTAAACACGACGGGCCCGACACCTTGACGAGCAATGGCGTTGTTCTCAGTACGGGCGGCATCCCGTTTAGCGCGGACACTTTCTACACGATCCCAGTAGTTGTTACGGGTGATTTTACGGCAACATTCGAGATTTACCCGAATGGTTCTTTTGTGCCAATGGATTTTTATTGGGCCATATTGGACGTCGCGCTTCTTCGGGGAGCCAACATCGGCTACCAAGGAAACGTCTTCGGAGGACAAAAAGATTCTGTTTTTGGCACTTCCTGCGATTATATTGCGGGCCTCGGTGGCATGATTCAAATCGCTATTGACGGACCCCAGGTCAACGATTTGGCCTGGAATACTTTTACGCTCAAGCGCGTCGGCACTTCCATGACAACCTACATCAATGGAGTCCAGGGGTTGACTTACGATTTTCAGGTCCTTTTTGGGTGCAGGCTTGGCTTTACCTGGGCCACTTCTTCTATGGTTTTACGTCTGCGCAACATCAGTGTGACCCAGCCATGAAAATACCGATCATAACGTTCGAGGATTGCGACACGCCTGAGAAATTTGAGAAACTTAAGGCCTTCGCCCTCAACTTCGACCCGCCTCACGAGTTGCGTGAAACCAAACATCGCATTGTCATCGCCAAGAGGGACGGCATTTGGATTGGTTACGCGGAAGTGATTACAACCCCCATCGTGTGCTCGGCCTGGTCCAAGGATGCCTGTAAGCCTCAGGACATTTGGGGTGCTATGATGGCCCTTGCGGGGTGGTCGCGCATGCAGCACGGGGAGGGCTACGTGATGGTTCCCTTGAACACCAAAACCTTCCCCGAGCACATCATGTCCAAGCTTGGTTTTTATCGAACAAATAGCGAGCTTTACAAAACCCTTTAAAAGGAACAGGATACCGCCCAATGACACCGACCCCCGCCGCCTCTGCCGCCGTCCAGTATGCGCCAGCGCAAGCGGCGATTCAGAGCAATTACAATTCCGCGCAGGCCCTCAACGCGCAAACGCCGCCGAAAACTTATGAGCCCGATCTGAATGAGCTCAACGATACCGCCGCCCTCCTTTCCCGCGCTCAAGTTCTCCAAAACAATCAGGCTCTAGCCTTGCGTTCTCCCGCCGCGTTTCAGGGCCAAGAACGTGCCATCGCCTCCTTAACAGGCGGGATAGAGGGTGATGATCAATTTCTTCGCAATGCGGCCCTTCGCTCTGGACTCATTGGAGCCGCCAACCAAGGAACCGCCGGAATGGCGGGCGGTATTAGCCCGACCTCCGCCGGGGGCGTGACGGCAGAAAAGATTTACGGCAGTAAGCTCCTCGATTACCGCAACGCAAGAGACCAACAAGCATTGGGGGTCGCTCAGGCCTTACAACCCGACGCCGCCCTTTCGCCTGCTTCTGGAATCGGATTGCAAGTTCAATCCCAACAGCAGGGCATCCAAAACCAAAACGATTGGCAGGCCTACCTCGCCAACTCCCGCCTTGGAAGCGTCAGTAATCTTCAGGGCCTGACGCAACAGGCTATGGGCCTGACGCAGGCCAACAACAACGCCAATGCCGCCGCTTCCAATGCCTCCAAGGGCCAACTTGCGGGGGCTGGCGCCTCTCTGGCTGCCGCTGGCATCGGAGCTGCCGTTATTCTTTAATGGACGCTCTCGCCAATGACCCCGTTCTGCAAGGCAAGATCAACTCGGCCGCACGAGTGATTGAAAAGTGCCTAGAGGTCTACAGAAAGCCCGCAATCCTATGCTCTTTTGGCAAGGATTCGCTTTTAATGCTCTACATGATTCGGAATTATTGTAGCGTGGATTTGCCTGTCGTTTTTTTCAAGCAACCGCACTTTGCCCGCAAGTTTGCCTTCGGGGATAAAATGGCCGCCGAACTTGAATTGGAGGTTCATTCCAATATCCCTCCCTTCGGCATCAGCTTGACCAGCAAAAACGGCAAGTCAGAATTGGTTCATCATTTTAGCCTGGGCAAGCAAACGCTAATGATGCCATTAGGCGTTCAGAGCATCGAAAGCAAAGCAAAGTGGCTGTGCGCGACGGAATCGTTGCTCTCAGGTCCATTTGGGACGTTTGGCTGGCCCTGGGACGTTGCTTTCTGCGGGCATAAAAGCTCCGACGTTGACCCCCTTCAGGGGCAGGTCCCGCTTTCCGTTGACATTCATCAAATTGAGGGCTCCTGCCACCTCGCCTACCCGCTGAGGCATTTTACAGATCAGGATGTCTGGCGGCTGACCAAAGCCTGGGATATTCCCGTCAATCGCTTGCGGTACGGGAACGCGGATCAGCCTCAAGACGATACGGAGAATTATTTCAACGAAGACTATTTTCCTTATTGCATGAAATGTTGCGATCCCAATCAACCCGATTTTGTGACTTGCCCTAAAACGGGATTGGAGGTAACAAATATCCATCGCTCCATTCCTCAAATTGACCCCAAAAAAGCCTACTGCTCATGAACCCAAAAGCACCCGATAATCGCGTTGACCTTGGCGCCCAGGCCCGGCAGGCCGAGCAGCAAAGAATTCAGCAGCAGCAGATGTGGCAAGCCGAACAAGAAGCCACGCGACAGGCGCAAATGGCCCAAGAACAGCAAGCCGCCGCCTCTGCTCTTCAATCCCAACAGCAGGCGACCGCGCAACAGGCGCAATTCGACGCCATCAACGCCGGGCAAGGTTCCGCAGCCAATGCAACAGGCGGGGCCTCCGGCATTAAGGCCGCAAACACCGCCTTGACCAATTCTGCGGGAATGAGCCCGGAGCAAATCAAGCTTCAGGCCGCCGGAATTGCCTCCGACCCTAATTCCATTCAGAACCTCGCGGCCCGCAAATCCCAAGGCGGACTCTTGAGCTCCAGTAACGTCAAGCTCGGTGGATAATGCAGCAAACGCCTATTTCCCAAAGCCATGAATCCAGGAACACCTAAAGACAATTCCGGTCAGCTATACGCCCAGCAGGCCGCTCAACAGCAAGCCCTCCAGCAACAGCAATGGGTTCAAGAGCAACAGGCGGCTCGTGCCAACGAACAGGCCCAACTTGCTCAAAAGGCTCAAGAGCAAGCCGCCTTGGAAGCTTCCAATAAACTCGCGGAGCAAAAGGAAGCTCAGGAAAAACTTATCCAGCAACAGCAGCAGGCGGCGGCCACCGCAGCGACTCCTTACCTGAATTCAGGAACAGCAACCGGCCTGAAGGCCATTAACGCCGCCCCAAACCTCGTTGGGGAGGCTCCAGTTGGAGGCTTGCCCGGTTTCAATGCCGTCGCCAATAAAGCCAAACAAGGCAACTCACTCGCCGCAACCAGTGTCAAGCTCGGAGGCTAAATGGAAGTCCAAATCCAAAATCTTTCCAGGCCTTCCAATGGAATTCCCGCGATTCTTCCGTTGGCCTATCTTGCGCCCGGGCAAATCGGGGGCCCTGATAGCGGCGTGGAGGCTTTTGGCGCGGGCATCAAAGAAGGCCAAGCTGTCGTTGCTCCACTTGCGGAAATGGGCAACTATTTGACGCAGTATTCTTCTCCAGAATCCGAAGCAAAAAGGAAAGCGGCGATTGCGCAGGCGGGCCTAGTGGAAACAACCGCCGGACAGGAAAACGAGGCCGCAAAAGCCACCCCAGACTTGCCTTTGGCGCAACGCCAATTCCAAGGGGAGCAAATTGCCTCCGGCCGCACCCTGCTCCCGGCTCAGACCAATTTGGCGCTGGCTCGCATGGATTCTGAGGGCCGCATTCTTCCCGCGCAAACCGACTTAACCCTGGCAAAGATTGGCTCGGAAGCGCAATTACTGCCCGGGCAAACCGAGGCCAGTGCGGCGGCCAATAGAGCCGCTTTACTCAACGCCAACAACGTTCTCAGCACGACGCCCTCTTACGCGCCAAATATGACGCAGGATGAAATCATGCGCAATGAGGCCGCGAAGAAAGGGGCCTTAAGCCAAGCGGGATTCCAGAGGGAAGTTGCCATTGCCTCCAATCCATTCCTCGCCTCCGATGGCATCACGGCACCGGAGGGCAAGTACGTTTCTAATGGGAAACTTTTGGAAGACACCGTGACTCAGCGGAACGTGCAGGGAGAAGACGGGAAAATTTACATCCAGAACGTTTGGTCTCACTCCGGCAAGCCTGTCAGCTACCTGCAAGATCAACTTTCTGGAACCAACGCAACAATCGAAGCCGCAAACGAGAGGCAGGGAAGAGGTATTGCCGCTCGCTCGCCGACGTACGGGGCCGAGGGGGCGCAAGTCACGCTCACGCCCGCTGAATCCACACAAACCAACAAGGCCATTCAAAATTTCAAAGGCCGAGGCGACGTTCAGGCGGTAGTCAAGATTACTCCTTTGGTGGATCGGGCGTTGTCTCAAATCAATGCTTCCAGGGACGCCAAAACAGGTCTCGTTTCCGTGGACGCCATGCTTTCTGCCGCCCGCGCTTTCCGAGGCCAGGTCACAGATTCCGAAATGAAACAATTGAGCAATGCTGGAGGCTTGCAGCAAAACCTCTATCAGCTTTTCCATATTCTGGACGGTAAGAAATTTGACGAAAGAACAATGTCTGACCTGACGGCCTCTTTGTTGGCCGTGCGCAAAGAAGGCGATGAGTTTCTCAATAACCGCATCTTGCCCGATTTCAAGAAATCCCTGCCATTGAATGCTCGGCCTATTGCCGACGATCTTTTTGGTCAAGTGGCCTATCGCGACGCTTCTCACGGCGAGCAGGCAGCGCAACCCGGAGAGCCGCCGATCATCGCGGATAAAACCGCTTACGACGCGCTTCCCAAAGGAACTCCCTATCGGGCTTCCGACGGCCAACTCTACATCAAGGGTCAATAATGCCATCTCCTTTTGGCGACACCCCCATCTCCTCTCCAGGCGCAAGCCCTTTCGGCGATACGCCGCACGCGCCAGAGCAGCCAAAAGCTTCTCCTTTTGGAGACACGCCAACGGCACCCGATTCCCGCGAAATCAAAATCGCTCAAGCTGCAAACGACCCCACTTTTGATCCCGTTCAGGTTTATGCCTCGGTGGATCCCATGTCCGTGAGCCAGCAGCTCAACAATCCATCCCAAGACCCCGAAGAGCCTGTCTTCAAACAAGCAGCGGAAGAGTTCAATCGCATGATGGAAGTGAGGCAATTTGCCGCCGATGTCTTGAAGCATAAACTGGCCATGAAGGAAGCCAATGCGCCCAAGACTTTACTGGGGAAGGTTGGAGAAAATGCGGCCTACGCGGGCGATGTTGCCCTCAATCTAGTGCCCCATAAAACTCCTGAAGGGGAATGGAGCTCAGGAGGTCTGCTCCACGGCGCAGAAGCGGTTGTCGACATGGTCGCGGCGGCTCCTGGGGCCGCAATCAATACGGTCGTTCAAGGCGCGGGCGACCTTGGCCTTATCGATAAAAATTCCCCCGCCTACCAAACCGCCGCCCTCAAGAATTACGCCTCAGGGGAAGGCGTTGCCAATTCCCTTTACAACCCCATCACAGGCCGAGCCGCAGGAAACATTCGGGCCGTCGGACAAGAGCTCGGCGATTGGCTTTCCGGAGGGCCTAAAACGGACGCCGAAATTCATCGCTATCTGGAATCTCGAGTTGCCAACCTCCAAAGCCGAGCCAAAACAGAAGAGGCGATGACAGGAGCCTTGAAAGAAGTCGTTGGAGCGCCGGAGGATAGCCAACTCACAGATGAATCGAGGGCCATTAAGGAATTTGCCCAAACCAATGCCGAGTTCGCCGTCGATCCCATGAACGTTGCCTTCCTTGGAGCCGGGAGAGCGATGACGGGAATCGCTCGTGCCGCAACGCCTGCCATTCGGGCTGCCGCCGTTTCCCCTGTTGTTATTCAGGCCAAAAACCTCGCCGCACAAGCCGCTTCCAAGGGCGTTCAGGGATTCGGCAAAAGCATTAATACGGTCGGGAATATTGGCGCAAGTTCATTGGGCCAAGCCGCAACCAACATCGCTTTTGGCGCGCTCGCCGGTAAAGAGCTGGGCTCCGAGCTGGCGGGAGCTGCCGCTGGAGCAATCCTAGGAACCAAGGGGCACGGTATTGCGGGCCCCCTCTGGAATTCGGTCTCTCGAGCCGGGGGCGCGTTGGAAGGGCGCGGGGCCGAGCTTGCCCCTGATTTCATTGGCCCTGTTCGGCCACCGGGAACACCGGGGGCGTTGTCCAAAATCGCGGGCAACCCTCTGGCTAAAAATGCCCTCGCTGGAGCTATCTTCTCCCTGCCCTTCCTCGCCATTGCGCCTAATGCGGAAGAAGCTGCCAATACGCTTGGTATTGGGGCGGCCTTTGGAGTCCTCGGCGGCCTTTCTTCCAAGAATTACAATTACGGCCTGCGTCAGATGGGGCAGAAATACTTTGCGGAACTTGCTCCGGAAAGGTACGGGATGCCAGCCGAAGTCAACGGAACTCCAGTCGATCTGGATGCCCTTCACGAACGGGCCATTAAGCAACTCACGCCCCAGCAGCAACTAGCCCTGCAGTCCATGCGCGGCTTTCTTCCTGGGGCTCAAATTTACGCCCTCAGCCCTCACGACCTAGGGCAAGTCGCTACGCAGGCCGGGCTACCGACGGCCTCCGGTATTTACGATGCCCCTCAGATCACGACGCAGCTCAACATTGGGGGCAAGCCCCAAACCGTCATCCTGCTTAATGCCGGCCTCGCGGCCTTGAATCATGAAAGCGGGCATTTCATTTGGGATAACCTCACCCCCGAGCAGCAAGGTAAGCTCACCAATCAGGTTGCCCAAGTGGACCCCAAAATTCTTCAAGACGCCTATCTGAAGTACACGCTCGCCCACGCCAAGGCCTTTAATTTTCAAACCGCGCTGCCTAAAAACGCCCTGGCGATTGACGCCTCCGGAAATCCCGTGATAGATCCAAGCCTGAAGCCGGAGGAAAAAGCCGCCGTTCAGCAGGCGTTGGATTACTGGAATAGCCATCCTGATGGTCTTGTCAAAGAGTACATCGCAGAGAATTTCAACGATCTTGCCAATCGCAAGGGCGGCGAAAAAGAATCCCTCGCCGGACATACGGGCAACAAAAGCCTCGCGCAAGAATTTGAGGACGCCTTCAACTCGGTGAAACAAAGACTCGGAGGCAAAGGCCGCGAATCTGCCCTTGGATTCCAGGTGGATACTAAACTGCAAGATCAAATGCGGGCTGTTTTGAAAGACCTTGCCGCACAGCGCAAGCGGGAAGGCATTATAACTCCAAGCCAACCTCCCCCAAGTGCCCCAGGAGCTCCGATTCCGCCCGTAAGCTCCATTGCCCCGCCTCCAGCAGCAGGAGCGCCTATAGCGGCCCCAACGGCCTCCGCCTCCACGGCCGAACAAACCCGTGTTCAGGGCAATTTTGATGATGCCGCCAAAGCCGGAAAGACTCTCAAGCTTAACAAGGCGCAAATTCAACAGGGCCTTGAGTCTGCCAAGAGGGATGGCCTCACGGAAACGGAAGATATCGTCAAGCGGATGGTGAATCCCGGCTATTATCCCGACGGATCCAACATTCTCCCGGGCGGGCAAGTAGAGTCGGCCCTACCATTGGCCAATATCGAGGGCGCAATCGAGCAGGGTAAAGCGAATGCCGCCGCTCTTTCTTCTCAGGCGCAAGGCAGGGATCCTAATTTTGACCCCAACGTTAACGAGGTGATCAAACCCCTAGCCAACGAAACCCTCGGCGCAACGCCTGATCAAATCGAGGCCCTCAAAGCCAAAGGCTACACACAGGCCCAAATTGATGCCATGCAGCCAAGAGAGATCGAGGCCATTTTAGGCGGTCAACTGGGTAACATTCGCGTTCAGTCGGGACAGGGCCTCAAGGCTTCCATTGATCCCTTTGCTCGAACGGGAATCCCCTCCAAAGTCCCGCCGCTGAGCGCCTCGGGAGGGCTGCCTATTGTTGGCCTGCGGCAAGTGCGAGATCGCATTGTGGATGCCGAAGGCAATATCTCTCAAGGGCCTGTCAAAAAAACCCTTTCCGGTCGCGCTATCAATATCAATGATCCCGCCGAGGTGAAGCTCGCAAACGATGCCGCAAGGGATTCCGGCAATCCAGATCAATTTGAGAATAACCTGAATGCCGTCCAGGACGCCATTGCCTCCGGAAGAGAAATCAACTTTGCCTATCGATCCAGCAAATCCGAGGTGGAGGGCTCCCCAACGAATAAAGAGCGCGACGAGGCACAAGAATTGTCCGATCTTGGGTTATCCCTACGTGAGGCGGTTCAAAAAACCTTCACGCCAACCAATTTTGAAGTTGATCCAGCAAAACTGGAGCCTGTGTTCAGTGAAGCAAGTGCTCAAAATGCCATGGCGCGGGCCGCTGAAAAATGGCCAAATCGTCGCGCCAACTGGAACCTATCCGCCTTCCGGGACCTCAGCGAATTCAATGCCGCCGCAATGGAAGTCGCCAGGGCCAGCGAGGAAGGACGCCCGATTCAGGGCCTGAACGCCAAACAGATTGGGGCCGTTCGTGACCTTCTAGAAAAAGAAAACAAGGTTCGCTTCCTCATCAAAGGCTATTCTCAGGACAAGGTCATTGCCAACGCAAAAAACCTTTCCGAGGCAATCGAAGCTTCTGGCCTGAATTCAGATCCACAAGTCGCTCGCGCCCAGGCCTACCTGAAAAGCGGCGAATGGGTTCAAGATTTAAAAGACCGAAACGAAAACATGGCCCACGGCTATCGCGGAGACGGCCAGCCCTTTTTGGATTCTCGGGGGATCGATCAATCTGAAGCTCGTCGCGGATCCGAAGGGGCTCCTACACCTAAAATCATCCCCGACGAGCGCATTCAAGTTCTGAACGTCCTGGAAGGAGGAACCAGCGGCAAGTACTGGCCTGAGGCTAGAGAGAATGCGGCGACCGCCGGAAGAGATCCTGTTACCGGAAAACCAGCCCAATCCACCAACCCGCTTCAGGCCAAACTGGAAAGCCTGGGCAAAAACCTCTTCCTCGACCGCGCAGGTCGTCGCATTGAAGGCCTCGGGGACATTGTATCCCCTGCCAGTGAAACGCTCCGCCTGGACCGCGTCGAGGACGCCAGCGGGCAGGCTCCAGTTGAGCTACCGCCCTCCAATTACGCTCAGCGAGCGGCAGGCTTCATGCCAGAGGCCAACGAGCCTAATAGGCTTGTCAATGAATCCGATTTCACCCATACTAACCAACATGCCAAAGCCCTTAGCAACCTTGGATTCACCGCAAGAGAAGAAACTAACCGTTCAGGAAATGTTCGGTCAGGCGGCAGAAACAGCGATGGAGGAGGGCAAGAAATTGACCCATACACAGGCACTCGCCCAGTTGCGCCGGAACAGTGGCTACAAAGCTACGTCGACCACCTCTCGTCCGAAGCGGGCAATGGTTCCTACTCAGGCGAAGGCAATCAATCCCTCCTCACTCACGCCGAAAACAGCGGGTCCCTTGTCCCGCCTGTAAAAGTCGAAAGATTACAGTCTTTCCCTGGAGGATCCGGCGTTGAACATGATGTCTACTTCCCGCCGACAGCCAAAGGCCAAACCCAGAAAGTTTACAAGATTACAAAACCGGGAGCCCACGGTTTTAGCGGAGATGAAATTAGCTATGTCAAGTATATCGATAACCTGAACAAACTGACGGGCGGCAAGCTGGGGGGCGAAATCTTGGGCGTCGCTGAGCAAAGCAAAGTGGAAGACCCTTGGGTCGTGGACGATTATCTAGAAGAAGGTGTTTGGCCTGGAATCGTAACCAAATGGAATTACATTCCAGGTAAGGTCCCTGGGCCTCTTTTTGAATCCAAGCTCAAGAACACCTACGGCTTCGAGAAGACAGGCCTGAATGAATGGACGCACAAAGACACAGGAGTCGTCTTGAAAGACGCCCATAAGTCCAATTTCATCGAGAACAGTAAGGGCAAGCTAATTCCCATTGATGTCCATGTCGAAGGCGACGTAACTAAGCCAATGTTTATGCCCGCGGCTGAAGGTTTTGAAAATAAAAGTTCATTGAGGGAAAGATATACACCGGGAGAACCCGTTAGGCATCGCATTTCAGGCTGGCACGCAACGCTTGCGGAACCGGATGAAATTATTTCCATTCTTAAAAATGGATTAATTCCAGGCAAGCGAGAAGCCCCGCAAGGCTGGCCCGGGGAATACAGCGGAAAAGGGATTTATATTCACCAAAGATTTCCTGGCCATGAACTTGAAAACGGCTTAGCAGATGGAATTCCTTCAACGGCATTAATTGAACTCAAAGACAATAGGCGATGGAATGAATTGGTTCCAGACGAAGAGGTTGGCGATCCAGGGGAACTCGCCGCAAGCATAAGGGATGGAACACCAATAGCTGTAGGGGGGGGCTTTGACGCTGGATCTATCAAAAATATATGGCTTCCAGATGTTCCTGCATCTCACGAAATCGCAAAAGAAATCGAGAAAATCGCAGAAGAACAAAAGATCATCGTGCCTCCTATTATTTTTGAAAAAAAGGCCAGCTTTATGCCTGAAACCGAAAATGGGTTCGATGATTCTATCGATATTCGTAAATCGTACGGAGGAATACTACTCGGGAATGGAAAGTACTATTCCGCAGCAATTGGAGAGCAAGGCCATGGGAAAGCCTACGATGAAATATTTAAAGAATACGGATTTCCAGCTAAAGACTTTAATGTGTTTGATGAAATCAACGCCGTTAGAATCGTGGATTCAAAGGGGCGTAATACAATTTACGCGGAATCCTTGAGCAAAAAACCAATATCCAGAGACCAAAAAGAATGGTTGCTAAATCAAGCGATGACGCACGGAAGGAAACTCGTTTTTGATAGCGGAAGTAATTCCAGAGAAATCTATGACCCCAAAAAAGCTGAATTCATGCCCGAAAGCGAACCCATTGAAGGAGAACAAAGGCCTCTCGCCAATGCAGGCTTCGGGCGCGAAAATGAACTCCATGAAGAAAATCAACCAGCAAATCCCCTCAATTCCGCCGAAGCGTCGCCCGGAAACAATCCGGACAGGCAGGCCCTTTCTGCCCGAGAACTTTCAACCCGCTCCAAAGCGCACTACCGGCAATTCATCCGTCAATACGAGCCCGAAGCCCGCCCTTTCATCGGCCAATTTCTAAAGTCTACTCAAGAGGAATTGCATTCTCTTTCGCCTGAAGATAGGCGGGCGGCCTACGAAGATCTCGTTAATAAGAAACTGCAAGGCAAAGGCCCAGAAGCAATGGAAATCGCCCAAGGTGAGCTGGGCTACGTGTTGCCAAGCGAAGGAGAAAACGCCAGCGGCCCCTTCGGCCTCACAGTAGAAGAGGAAGCCCCTTTCTTTGAGGCCGTTGGGATCAATCGCATGGAGGAGAGTGACCTGCCGGAAGCCAATCCCTCCCACCCGTTCATTGATCTCACAGGCGAATCTTTGAAAGATTTTGAGCTTACTCCCGCCCAATCGGAGCTTGTTGTTCACCCGGTCAAGACAATTCTCAATAAGCTAACGGAAGCGAAGGCTTCCAGCGAGCTCCCCGAGACGCTTTCCGCCGCCGAGCTCGGCGTTACAACGACTAATATCGAATCGGAGCACCTCGACGCCTTTGACGCGCATTTTGGGAAGAACCAATGGGTACTCAAGCCGTTTGATGTGGATAAATCCCTTCAAGGCCAAGGCATTTATTTGCCTGAGAATCTAAGGCGTCTTGTTGCAGGTGAAAAAGCCTCCTATAACAGAGGCTATTCCGAACAAGGCTCTGGTAGCGTGGAATTGGCAAAAGAGCACATGCAAGCTGATATCGCCTCCCACGGCATCGAGAATTACATGGTTCAAAAAAGGCTCGACTTGGACGGGGAAACCCCGGAAAGCATTGCCGCCGGAGAAACGATTCTTCCAGGTGAAATGCGCGTGCATGTCTGGTGCGACATGAAAGGCGAACCACACGTGATCCCCTACGCGACCTTTGACAAACGGCTCGCCGACAAAAACAATCACACGGCCTTCGGTTACTCCACCAAGGCGACCAAAGCCGCTGAAAAAGCGGCCTACAAGGCCATCAAAGCCCTGCCTTTAGAAGATCGCATCGGTTCTTTCTTTGGCCCTGATATCGTCCGCCTCAAGGACGGTAGTTACAAGCCTGTCGAGCTCAACCCGACCTACGTTCGAGGCCAACACGAACCCCTTCCTGGAGAAGAAGAAAGCACGGGGTCAGCCTCCGGCTATGCGGGCTACCCAACAGCCATGGCGGCAATCATCGCCTTTCAGCGCGGCGAGCTTCCTTTCCACGCCCAGTTTGCCCTCGAGCAATTGGAGGCAACCCTGCCTAAAAAGCAATGGCCCCAAGCGACCGAAGAGGAAATGGCCCTCTCCGGCGCTCAGTTTTAATGGAACTTCTTGGTCGCCCAAAAGGCATTGAATCCATTTTCAACGCCGTCTTCAAAAAGCGTGAACTCCATCGAAAACATCTCGTACTCATTCACGACCCGACCGCCGCTTTTGGCGGATTCCCAGCCCTGAAGTTGTCCCTTGCGGAACACAGCAAGTTCTTCCCTGGCGAGGCGAGTGAGGTCGAGTGTCTTCATGAGAGGAACATACGCTACTGAGAACAAAGTGCAACAAAAAACTTTGAGCGCACTTTTTTATTGCTCAAATAATCAAGGGCAGGCATAAAGGTTGGCGTTAGAGCGGTGTGGAAGCCGCAAGCAAAATGAATAACATTCAATTCACGCCTAATCGTCGTCAAGGGAAAGGGATTTTTACTCGGCCGTTGCCCTGTATTGCGCCCGCTTCCACCCCTATGGGGGCGATTAGGCATGAGGTGAAATCATGTCATCCTATTCAGAAAAATTAAGGCACCCTTTATGGCAGAGGAAAAGATTAGAAGTTTTAAATAGGGATAACTTCCGATGCATTAATTGCGGAGAGCGCGAGAAAACCCTAAACGTACATCATTCCTATTACGTAAAAGGTAGGGAAGTTTGGGATTATCCGATGTTTTCCCTTTCAACGCTTTGCGAAAATTGCCATTCACAAATAGGCCAAGAAGAAAGAATTGATGGCTCAAAAATGAATGAATGGGAAATTGCCTTCGATCGCATTTGCAAAGGTGATTTGAGTGTAACCGCAGATTATGTATGGGACTTGTCTATGGAACTGTGCATGTACTCTGAGCGAAATGGAATACCAATGGAATGCCTTCTAAGCAAGTTGGTGGTGGAAATATCCAGAGACAGAACTCGCAAATGAAGCGTTTTACTGAAACCACCAAGTGGGACGACCCTTGGTTTCAAGACCTGAATCCCGCACATAAGTTATTTTGGATTTACCTCTGCGATAATTGTGATAACACGGGTGTTTGGAAAGTCAACTGGAGATTGGCCAATTTCCAAATAGGGGTTGATTTAAAAAAGGAAGAATTATTGCCTATTTTTGGCAAAAGAATCCATGTTCTTGACGAAGAAAGGTGGCTCATTGTTTCCTTTATTTGCTTCCAATATGGGGAGCTTTCAGAGGAATGCAGGCCGCACAAGCCGATACTCGCTTTGATAAAGAAGCACAATTTACAAAGGGTATTAATAGGGTATTCAAAGGGTATCAATACCCTTGAGGAAAAGGACAAAGAAAAAGACAAGATTAAGAAGGGGGAGTTCGAGGGGGTTAACCCATTTGCACCTTTGGAAGAAAAATCCAAAAAGAAAGCCGCGTCTGAGCAGGAGGCCGTGGAATTCTGTAGGGATATAGGACTCAAGCCGGATGATGGAAGTTGGTTCTGGGATAAATGCGAGGGTTCTGGATGGAAGAACGCAGGTAAGCCGATAGTTGACTGGAAAGCTGTGGTGAGGTCCTGGCAAAGAATAGCCATCTTCCCCTCACAAAAGAATCAGAATCAAGGTTTCCAAAAACCAAAACAACAAAGCCTGCCCATGGGAATACCGGAACCAATATGAAAAAAACAGAAGTTCACTACAGTGAAGAAGCAGAGAAGGCCGTTCTAGGCTGCATGCTTGTTCATCCAAAGAAATCCCTGCCAAAATTCGACGAGGCCCTGAAGTTCTCAGACTTCTTTGTTCCCGCGCATCGAATCTTGGCGGAAATCATTTGCTACATTGATTCCTGCGGTCATGAGGTGGACGTGCTGACAGTCCATCAAGAACTATGCGATCGCAAGTTGGATTCCAAGGTCGGTAGTCCAGGAATCCTAGCAGACCTCATGAGCGGCTACGTCAGCCATGAAACCATGGAATCCTACATCCGCATTGTGGTGAAGAAGTCCAAATACCGCGCCTTAATGGAAATGGCAGAAGGGATTAGGTCCAAACTAGAGGAAGGAGAGGACATTGAAACCGTGCTTAGCGGCGTTCAAGCCTTAGTGGACAATGCGTCTACCGTCAAGGAGGGTCGAATTTACTCCGGGAAGGCACCCTGGGACGCTCTTTATGCCTACATTGATAGTTGCCCCTTAGAACGGCAAAAAACATGGCTTAAAACGGGTTTTATGCAATTGGACGCCTGCGTCAATTCTCTGAGGCCGGGAAGAAGTTACGTGATCGCAGCAAGGCCCGGCATTGGAAAGACCGCGTTGGCCTTGAACATCATGCGCAATCTCCTGATTGAAAAAAAGCCGTGCGGCATGGTTAGCCTGGAAATGTCGGAGTCCGAGGTCAGGCAGCGGATGCTCGCAAATCACGCTTCCATCGATACGAGAAAAATCGAAAACGGCCTGGATGCCGATGGTAAACTTAAGGCCAATCTCGTCAGAAGCGAAGTCGAAGCTTGGCCCCTGCATGTCTTGGAGCAATCTAGCATGAACATCGCCGACTTGCGTCTCCGCGTCCGACAGCTAGCCCACCTCGGATGCAAGGTGATTTTTGTGGACTATCTTCAGCTCCTAAGCTCAGAGGACCCCAGGGCGAGCAAGAAAAAGCACGAGGAATTAGGCGAGATCACACGCCTAACCAAGGTCATGGCAAGAACTTTCAATATTCCGATTGTGATGTTGGTTCAGCTTGCTCGCATGGATAAAGACTCGGAGCCTGACCTTGAAAATCTTGCGGGATCAGACTCCATTGGAAGAGACGCCGATTGCGTGATCATCATGTATAAGGAAGGCGAGGCTCCCGACAATCGCCGCGTTCCTATAACTTGGAAAATTGCCAAAAATAGGCAAGGGCCTAGAGGCAAAATACCAACAAACTTTGACGGACCACTTGTGCGATTTACCGAAAAGGGAATCGAATAGGCGCGACGGAGCAACCGACCAGATTCTTATCACCTTCGACCCAAAAACAACTAAATTCACTGACCAATAAACAAAATAAACATATGAAAAAAGAACGAACTTATAATGGGAAGACGCTGGAGGAGTTGGAAAATCTATTCAACGAGGCGTGTGTTCTGTCGATGGAAGATGATCCAGTCGATGAACAATTAGCGGGCATCAAAGCCGTCGCCGAGGTCGTCGCGCCGGGGTGGATTAAGGTGAGTGATAGGTTGCCCGATCAAGGTAAAAAAGTGTGGGTATACCACCCAGAAATTGGTTCATTTGAAGCGGAGCTTTATCTCACTAAAAAAGGCAAGTTTGAGTGCTGGCAAGGGTCTGATGGAACCTACGGCAACACAATTACCCACTGGCAGCCTCTCCCCTCTGAGCCCGAGGTGGAGGGGTGAAGAGATTAATTCGCAGGTGGATCGATGCCCATGAAAAGAAATGGGCTATGACCACAGAATGTGCCTGCTACGAAATTAGCAGGATGTTGGACGTGCAAGAAATGATGAGGAAATACAGACAATGAACAAAATAACCGAAAAGCATAGGGAAGTAGCTGAAAAGCTATTTATGGCAAATTACGTGGATGGGGCAAACGGGCCAACTGAAAATCCAGATAGTGAAGAGGCGATGGCTCAAATCCTAGCCGACGCGTTTCCTGAGCCAATAACGGTATCTATGGAGGACTACGAACTGAGCAAATTGCCGAAACTAGATCACAAAGGGAATGTTACCTATCTACCTACAAGCCTTGATCCGAAAGAGCGGATTAGGGAGCTGGAGAAGAATCTGGAAGAATCAAAACTAGGATACTTGAGACTAGAACAATTGTATTTCGACAAGCTGGATCAATCTAGCCGCATTAGCGAGTTGGAGACCAAGATTAAGGAGAAGGATAGATTGATGAAGCGATTCCAAAAAGTCGCGTTTCAGCACAGATTCGATAAAAAGGTGGGAAGATTGCTAACGCAATACGAAGCGCAGAAAGGGAAGGCCTAATCAAAGCTCATGTATTGAATAGGTCCCACAATATCCTCTACAGGCTCCTGTTGGCGTTGGCTCGCGCCTGCTATCAGGACCGCCTCGAAGCCTTGCCTCATCCGCACGAGATGAACCAAAAGAGTCAAGCTATCAATCTCATCGGGCGATCGGTTTCCCCTTGCCTTATACTCCTTCTTTCCCTCCACTCGAACCTTGCTGGGGTGAGGTTTAAACCGCCTCGTGCACATCTGTTCCGTGAGTAAGGCGGTATCCATGCTGGGGCTGATTTTGAGGTAATCAAACTCTAGGAAATTACGGGCTGCAAAGAAAAGTTCTGTGACAATGCCGTCGTATAGATCACAGGCCTTTTGAGAGCTATCCGCGAACAGCTTGAGCTCTGTTGCGGCGGCTCCAAAGTGGATGCCTGCAACTTCGGATCCCAGGCCTTCTGGAGGTTCTGATCGGAGCATGTCGTGCAGCCCGGTTCCATTGCCTGTCCGGTCGCAAATCATCCAGACGCCTTTAATGGACAGGTTTCGGCAATGCATCTTCACCTGATGTGCCATCCACGGCGTTTGAGTCATCTTTCCTTCGGGGTCATTCTTCAGCAGAGCAAATTGGCTCTCTGCCTGTAAGGCGTACTTTGGCTTATCGAAAAAGATGTTCTGGCCCCGTAAATTGTAGCCCGTCGCCATCCCAAAACGGCCGATGGTCATCGGGGCTTTATCGTCCCCTTCAAAGGCCGAATCCAGAGAAGCCAAGTAAGTGACGGGGCCTGTAAAATTCAGCCGAGCAATGGCTTTTTCCATGAAATCACGAGGCACGACATTGATGGACAGGCCCTTGGCGGGAAACCAACCTCTTGCCATAGTGAAATATTCGGGCGATGTATCGCCCTGCAAAAGGTAGCGTTTATAGCCATCCCATGAGATCAGGCCTGGGAAAATAAGCTTTTGTTGGATGACGTTTTGGCACCGCGCTCCATCGAGCCTAACGACCGACCATCCCCACTTGGATTTCCATTGAACCGAGTGCTCAATATCCACCGAAGCCCAGCCGTTTTCTGGCTCACACCGCTTTGCAAATTTGGAATCAATATCTCGTGGATTTGCCGCTGCCGCCACCTTCACGTGCTCCACGTCATCAATCGTGATGAGCATGTTATCGACGTCCTCCCAAATACCTCCCGGCACCTCCTCGGCTTCATCGATACAGGCTCGCACGCGGGACATGACTCCAAACTTCGGGTGGGGAGTTTTACGGGGTACGGGGTGAAAACCCTGGAGCCTACCGGAGCCATCTTCGCCTTGAGGAATCGCCACAAGGTGGATGCCCTGTTTTTCGTCATTGGAGGCCTGAATGGATGTGCCTTTGGCAATCCCCGGAAGAGGAATCGAAGACTGCCGGTGCAAATTCTTGATATGCGCAAACGCATTCCGCATGGCATGCTCCAAAGTCAAGGAAACAACCTTGACACAGGTCCATAAAGGGTCCTCAATCCAGTCGAGGAGAAAGAAGGCCGCAAACCCGTACGATTTCCCGAGAGAACCACCCCCTTGAACCAAAAGCGTGGCCGTGAGCCTAATCTCGCTCCAAATTAATTGGACGCTCTCCGGTTCGGCGTTGAACAGGTTACTGCCCCAAAGAATATGGGCCACATCCTTGTGCATGCCCTTGCCGATCATGTAGGGGATCAGGGTTTTGTGATAATCAATCCCGCCGCCGTAGCCGATCAAATAGGCCAACCCCTGACCTTTTTCCACCTTGATCTCATGGACGCTAAACTGATCAATCAGAACCTGTGCGCAGGCGTCATAATCTTTCTCATGCGCCAGCTGGCTCGCCAATTCAACGTATTCTTTCACACTTCAAGAGCCTTGAATTGAATCTCACTAATTGGCTTCATGCCGCCTGCAATCACCTTCTGACCCACAATCGTCTTGTAGGCATCCAGGAGAAACTTACCGGCTCCGCCCTTATCTAACATCGCCTGAACAACGGCCATGTCCTTTTTAAGCGCGGGGTCATTCAAGTCTTCCACGCTCTGGATGTTCTCAATCCGCTTAATCTTGCCCACAAGGCGCATGACGCAATGCTCAATATCGCTCTTGGTTTGCAGGACAATCCGCTCCTGCCGATCGCTCTGATGCTCTTGAAGAAAAAGATCATAGGCCGCAACCCGCTTGGGCCATTGCCAATTCATGGAGGCATGTCGGATAGCTGAATGGGATTCTTTGACCTGACTCTCGGGAATGTTTTGCGCAATCGCCGAAGCCTTAATTGCCGACCGCTCATCCCAGGCAATGTCTCGATAAATCAAGAAGAGTTGGTAATCCCTATCACTCTCTTCCGGCTGCTGCCTATAAATAGGTTCCACAAGCGGAATGCGTTCTTTGTTGTCGCGATACTCTTTGGTATGGACAATGGGGTCGGTTTTACGAGGCATTAAAAAGACTTATAAAAGCAAACCAACATAATTGCAAGCAACCACTCTTTAAAAGTTTTTTATTGCTTTTTAACTAGAATTCGATAGAGTAGTGAAATGAAAAGGAAAACATCCGAAGAAATCCTTGCCATATTTAAGGAGTTCAAAAAGAAGTGCTTTGATCACGGGAAATTTTTAGACCCGGGAGATGAGTGGACTTGGGATGCAATGGCCGCTGGTTTTATGCTTGCGAAAGGCGTTCCTCTTCGACAAGCTAAAGATTTTGCTTGGTTTTACTATCAATTTTGTGAAGCACTAGAAAAGAGTGACGAGCACGCGCTAATCGAAATAAGGACTTTATTTTGAACTTGAAATGAAAATAACATGTTCAAGCCAACGAATGGAATACGCGAAGCTTGCGGATGTGCTCTACGAGGCTGTAGATGATTGTCGATTTAATATCGACCAAAAGGGATCGCGACCAAGGGAAATAGAGGAAGGCATGCAGAAAGCCTTGAAGGCCTATGAGGAAATGAAAAACAACAAGACCTAAAGTTTTTTATTGCTATTTTTGTAAATAAACGCCATGCTCCAATTCTCATGCAACACCTTCAATCTGACGTCCAACATTTCATGGAACTTGCCCAGCAAGAAACACCCAAATATCCCTTCATTCCAACGCCGGAGGTTCGTAAACTCCGGGCAAAGTTGATTCTCGAAGAAGCCCTCGAACAATGCCAAGCGCTCGGCGTCGAGATTACAACGACAGCCATCGGCGCTGCCCTTAAGCTGGATGAAGCAGGACTCCAATTTCACCCCGTCAACCAGCCTGATATCACCCTTATTGCAGATGGAATCTGCGACCAACTTTACGTTTCCATTGGAACCGGCGTGGCCTTCGGCCTCGATCTAGCACCAATCTGGAAACTCGTGCATGAAGCCAACCTGGCCAAGTTCGGGCCCGGCTCCTATCGCCGCGACGACGGCAAGCAGATGAAGCCTCCAGGATGGGTTGCGCCGGATGAAGCCATTCGCCTCGAAATTCAATCGCAGGTTCACGCCTAAAACTATGTCCAAATCACCTGAAAATGGAGCCGCCTTAAAAGGCGCAGCTCACGAACTCAACCCCCGCAAAATCACGCCTCAGCAACTCAAGGCTATCGAGGACTCCCACAAGGCCTATGGCGACCTATCCGGCGTAATCTTCAACCGCCGCACGCGTAAGCAACTGGGAGGCCACCAGCGCGTTAAAATCATCGAAGAAGGCGCGGAGGTGCAATGCAAATACTTCCCGCAAAAAGACGCCCAAGGCACCGTCGGAATCGGCTACGTCATTTCCAAGAACATCGGCCGCATTCCCTATAGAGAAGTCGATTGGCCGGTCGAAAAAGAGCATGCCGCAATGATCGCCGCCAACAGCCACGGCGGGGAATGGGATGATAACCTGCTCCGCAAAAACCTAATCCTCATATCGGAAGGAGAAGGCGAAAACGAGGTGGACGCCGGAACCCTGGGCCTGCAAGACGAATTCATGGAAAAGCTGATGCGCGGGGCCGACTTGGAGCTCAACGTGCAAGAGCAGGAAGCGAAGGGGCTTATCGAGCCTTTGACAATATCGGAGGTGAAGAACTTGCCTAGCCAAACGAGCATGTTGCAGCTCTTCTACACAATCCAGACGCGGCCTCCAATCGTACAAGGCCTGAAGGAGTTGCAGGTGCTTTTAGGCACGGCAAACATCAGCGATACGGTTGAAAATCTGTATCGCTTCTGCCTCAAAAACAAAGAGGCCCTCCAAGACTGGAAAGAGCTTGACAAAAAGCCTAAAGAGGATAAGATCGGCCTATGAAGATCATCCACCTAACCGAACAAATGCCGGACGAGGATGTCGAACGCCTTGGCGGAACCATGCTGGAATCATCAGCCTACGATATTGTCATCACGGAAGACTGCGATGTCTTCAAGCCTGAAGGCACGCCGCTCCTCAAGTTCCGCAAAGGTGTGATCCCTGCTGAAATGTGCCTCAAGACCTTTCCGATTTGGGAGGAGGCCGCAACGCCAACCGACAACCGAGGCATGGCCGCCGGTGGAGTTCGGGAAGCCAGGCTCAAAAAAGACGGCACGAAGGAAAAACGCACGCGCACCAAGCAAGTGAACAGTGGCATTATTGGTTTCATGGACGGAAACCCAGCCATTCCCTATTGTAGGCTCACGGCCTTTAATGCAGCGAATATGGATAAATTCCAAGAGTGTATGCCAATGATAACGCTCGTGGACAAATTGTTCTCGGAAATCATGCCCGATAGGCATAAGGCGCAAATGGAATATCACTCCAGGACATCTAATGATTTCAAAATCCCTGGGACGTCCTTTACCACCTTAACCGTCAACAAGAACTTTAGGACGGCGATCCATACCGATAAAGGGGATTTAAAGCAAGGATTCGGAGTCATGGCAGCCCTATGGAAAGGTAAGCACAAGGGCAGCGTTCTTTGCTTCCCTAAATTCAGGGTCGCCGTGGACATGCAAACAACCGACCTCCTTTGCGCAGATGTCCATGAATTCCATGGAAATTCTGCGACCATCGGAATTCCAGGAACCTGGACTCGCATCAGTCTTGTGTTCTACTTCCGCGAAGCTATAGCTTCTTGCGGCACGGCAGAACAAGAGAGACTCAAAGCCATCACTCGAACTGAAGCGGCCTACGCTCGGCAAGACGCACAAAAAGAACTGCCTCTATGAGCTACGAAATCATTATTCCAAGCCACCGCAGGCCGCAGGCTTTGCTGAAGACGCTTTGCCAATTGCCGAACGAAACCGAAATAACCATTGTCTTCAGCGACCAAGAAGACCTAGATGAATTTTACAAATTTTCTCCAGAATTATGGATCAAGCATTCTTGTGTTGTTAGTGGATGCAAGAGCCTGAAAGAGAAATTCGAGTTCATTCACAACATGCCAAAAATAGGCAATAAAGTGGTCATTGTAGAAGATGACATCGAAGCCTTCCTTGTCAACGTTCAAGGCAAGCTTGTGAGCATGAGCCCAGAGCGCGTAGGTCAAATGTTCGAGGAAGGATTTGAGGCCGCACGCCTATCCGGCTCCAAAATCTGGGGGATTGCCCCCGTTGCCAATCACTACTTTATGGAATGCTCAGTGGAGCCAAAACGCCAGAAGACTAGCAAGCTTAAGCTCTGTATTGGCTACTGCTGGGGCTACATCGAAGAGAAGGACGAGCGCATGGTCCCCCGAACCAGCAACCGGGCCGACGTCGAGCGCTCCCTCCGCTTCTACGTGCGCGATGGCGGCGTGGCCCGGATGGATTGTTACGCCGTCAAAACAAATCCCCGCACAAACCAAGGAGGGCTCCAATCGGAATTCACCTTGGATCAGCGCATTCAGGCCAACAAAGAGAGCGTGGTCTACCTGCTCAAAAACTTCCCTCGCCTGGTCGAAATCAACACCAAAAGAGACCGTGCAGGCGGCTACGAAGAACTCACCTTGGCAAAGATTTTCGACGACAGGCCTAATCGTCTCAACCTCCTTAAGCTCCTTGGATCAAAATTATGGGATTAATTGCTAACGGTCACTCCGGTGACCTCGTCCTCAACATCGGCTCGCACTTCCTCAAGTTCGGCAAGCGCAATGCCGAACAGTACGCCAAGATGGTGGATAAAGTTCCATTGCCCTACAGGTATCCAAAGGTAGGCCTGTGGAAAGGCGTCCTATCCATCGAGAACCTAACGCGAGCCCCCTACAGTGCACGGCCCCTCCATGAAAAAGCCGTCTTCGATGTCACGAAGCTGATTGCCTACATGGATCCTTTGATGAAGAAACAATTCGACGCCAATCCGGCCTGGATGAAAAAGCTGGAAACCATGCCAAAAGCAATCAGGGCCTATTTTGTTGGAAATATGCTCTGCCGAGAAGACCTTGAATTGCCGATGGGCTACTGCCATGGCGACTTCACCCTCGAAAACCTCTTCTACGGCAACGGTATTATTTGGGCGATTGACCCCATTAAGGGCTATATCGAATCCCCGGTAATGGACTACATCAAGATCCGGCAGGACCTTGTTTACGGCTGGGATGCGCATCGCGGCTACGGCCTACCTCAGGCTTGGCTGGATGTCCACATGGCCCTCTCACAATTCTACAAGCCTAAGACCCTCCTCAAGCTGGACGCTATGAACATCGCACGCATTTATCCTTACGGAAACAAGCGAACCAAAGATTGGTGCTGGAAAGCTCTCCATCAAGTCTCTCGAGCCTGGAACAAACTATGAGCGCCCTTATTCTCCCCTGCGCCGGACAAAGCTCTCGTCACGAAGGTCTACCCAAATGGCTTAAAATGCATCCAGACGGAACCATTATGGTGAGGGTTGCGGCAAAAGGATTTACCGGAAGGCCCATAATGGTTGTTCTACAGGAACACCTTGAGCGCATTGGGTTTCATCCAGTGAATGGTTTTGAAGCCATTGTTATACATAAAAGCGAATCTCAAGTAGACACGGTTCGGCAAGCGATTCAAAAAGCGGACATCAAAGGCCCAATTATCATAAAAGATTGTGACAATTACTTTGAGCCTCAAGCTCCGATGGTAGGGAACTGCGTCGCCTACGATGTCGATTTGAACCCCGGATGCGCTCGGAGCTATCTCACCATTTTTGGGGGCGAAGTTGGTTTCATCGCCGAAAAGAACCCCATCAGCAACCTTTTTTGCGCGGGAGCCTACGGCTTTGAATCGGCGGAAGAATTCATGGAATTCAGCCAAGGCAAGCAGTATATTTCGCAAGTGATTTCATGCCTGTTGCTCAAAGGTAGGCGGTTCCAGCCGATCCCAATCAAGAACTACGAAGACTACGGCACGCAGGAGGCCTGGGATGCCTTTTTAAGAGGTAAAGAGCATCCCGTATAAAGTTTTTATTGCTTTTTAATCAGAAAGCGATATAGTGAGGAAATGGAACAAGAAATCAAGCAAATCCTCCTCCAGCTCCTTTCTGACGGCAAACTCGAACTAACTCTTAACGATAATTCCATACGGGACGGCATCCGCCGCTGCCGCTCGGATGTACGGGATCAGATCGATTACGCCATGCAGAATGGCGGCTTCCCCAAAGACCGCGTCCAGAAAATGATGGACGATCAAGTGGGCGGCTACAAGGAAGAACTCAAAAACAGGCTTGACCGCATCGTCCAAGAAAAGCAGGTGCTCAAGATGGCCTTGCAAGTGAACGAGGGGCCTGTTATCCAGACAGGCCTCCAGCACAAGCAATTCGCCGAGCTCCTTGCTATCTGCCAAGCAGGCCTGAATGCCTACCTCGTCGGGCCTGCGGGCTCCGGCAAGACAACCGCCGCTGAGCAAGTCGCCAAGGCCCTCGGCCTGTCCTTTTACTTCACGGGCGCAATCACATCCGAGTTCAAACTCACCGGCTTTATCGATGCCCAAGGCCGCGTGGTTTGCCCTGCTTTTCGTCGAGCCTACGAGCACGGGGGGGTCTTCCTCTTCGATGAAATCGACGCCTCCATGCCGCAGGCGGTTCTGGCTTTTAACGCCGCAATCGCCAACGGAATGATGGATTTTCCAGACAAGACCGTGCCGAAGCACAAGAATTTCTACTGCATCGCCGCAGCCAACACCTTTGGCAATGGTGCGGATCGGGTTTACGTGGGCCGCAATCAAATGGACGGCGCAACAATCGACCGCTTTGCCTTCCTGGATTGGGGTTATGACGAGGCCCTGGAAAAGGTTCTGACCGATCACAACGAATGGGTCACCTACGTCCAGAACGTCCGTCGAGCCGTCGCGGAGCACAAGATCCGGCACGTTGTATCCCCTCGTGCCTCCATGAGCGGCTCGAGGCTCCTCAAGAACAAAATGGACCGCAAGCAGGTCGAGGACATCACGCTCTGGAAGGGCTTGGATCAAGAAACCATCAAGAAGATCAAGGCCTCGGTCGCGCAATATCAACCGAAGCCCAAACCTGTTTTGGAACCGGAATTCCGTGGATACGATGAAGGATACGAAAAAGAATATACGATGATCCAAGGGATTAAACATTTTCGACTCCCTGCCGGAACAAAAGTAAAGAAAGGAGATTGCTTTATTCAGGGTGATCCAATACCGGATTTTTGCGTTCGGGAAGGAACTAAAACAACCAGTATTGATAATGTCTACCGCTCCGCTGAGACTGAATACGAGAAGCAGAATCGAATCGATTTAGCGATAAAAAAAACCACCTTCGACTTCTAAAGTTTTTTGTTTCTTTTTAACTGCAATCCTATAGAGTTTCTTTTATGGCTAAACTTAGTTTTATTGAAGAGCGCATTGCCCACATTAAATCCAATCATCCAGACGCCCTGTTTCCTCCAGTGGAAGCAGAACAATACAAAAACGCAGGCGCAATCACCTATCGCATGAACAAAGATGAGTTCTTGCAATACGCGGAAAAGGATCGCCTAAAGAAAGGCGTTTCTGTTCGGTATAACCCAAAGGGTACCAATGGGGATTTTGTACTTCCGACATTTGAGGAGGCCATGCAGAAGGCTCGCAATGGCTGGGCGGAAAAGACGGAAGCCTGCCATAAAATGGCTTCCAGAATAGATGATCGCATCCGTAAGATGACACCCAAAAAAGTCGTTTATTATGATGTGTTTGGAGGTCAGCCTGATGTTGGGCGTTACCTATCGGGGGATCCAGAAAACATGCTGCACCGCCAAGACTCCGACTCACAAGCGCAAGCTTCTAATCGCATTGTCAAAGTCGTCCTTGATGTCAACCGCAATGCCTTCGGATATAACGCCGCTTTAGCAGAGGCCCGAGGAGCAATCGCAATGGCCGCCGTGGACGCAATCGAGCAATCCGGTAAAAGGGCCGAAATTCACATCTCCTCTGGCTTCCGGGGAGGCGGCAAGGCCGTGGAGTTTGCCGTCCAACTCAAGCGCTCCCAAGACCCACTCGACCTGGACATGCTGGCCTTTTTTTGCTGTTGCGCTGATGTCGAAACGCGGTTCATGTTTCAGTGCGCTCATAACATTGGGTTCGATATGAATTATGGCGGCATCGAGGCCAGCGATCAAGGCGACCTTTACATTGGCTACATGCCAGAGGAGGCGACAAGCAACCCCGAGGGGTGCATTGAAAAAACCATCCAACTCCTCAATCAAGTCGGCCTGCAACTCGAAGATAACTGAAAGTTTTTTATTGCATTTTAATTCCAAACCGAATAGAGTATCACTTCAATCAGTAACACCCAAACAAACACTATGAGCAAAAAGAACAAAGATCCATTCGCCGCAACGCCTGAAACCCCGGAGGCGGATACCCCCGAGGAAACCACCATTACTGCAACCATCGCCTCGCCTAAAAAGTGGGACGGTGCCTCTGTCTACAAGGAATGCAAGGAGCAGGACGTCTTCCCTTCCTTTGAATCCGGCAACTTCATCGGCTATATCCACGCCCCGACAGGCAAGGTCGTCTCAACCTCCATGCCGACCATGAGCGCGGTGCTCTACGAGTCCTACAAGAAGGCCGAGTCGGAAGCCGTCGAAAAGGCCAAAAAGAAGGCGGAGGCGGCAAAGCCCAAGCCTGAAAAGGCCCCCAAAGCTCCCAAGGAGCCCAAGGCAGCGAAAGAACCCAAGGAAGGCCGGGGCCGTAAGCCTGCCTTCGACAAGGACGCCAAGATCACCGTGGTTTCCGAAAAGAACCCTCGTCGCCCCGGCTGCCCCGGTCACGCCTCATTCGAGGTCTACAAGAACGGCATGACAGTCGCGGAATACCTCGACACGCCGCAAGGCGAAACCTGCCACCTCCGCTGGGACGTGGACCACGGCTTCATCACGCTGGCCTAACAACCCGATCGCCAAGGTTCCACCCCTCAGGCGATCCAACTTTCCAATCTAATGCCCCGCCAGCCTACAATAAAAGAACTGATCGAAATCTTAACCATCGAACAACTCGAAGAAGTTGAGTGCGGGGTTGAGGATCACATTGCCAATAAAACTCGGCCAAATTCTCTTGAAGAAGGGCGTTGGGTCGACATTCTTAATCAAATTCGGTTCAAAATAGAAATGGGGCGAGACGATAATGAGTAACGAACTAAACTTCGATGTCGATCAGCAGACCGACCTGCGTTCCCTGCTAAACACGCTCCGCGCCTACTACAAAGAGGTTTATCCATCGTTGTTCATGGATTCGGAGGTGTTGGTTGGCTCCAACTTGGCCTCTATTGTGATCCACTTAGGCGACGAGCCTAAAACGCCCAAAGAGGTGGACGCACAATCTCAGCGCAAGGAGCAAATCAAGACTGCGCTATCCGACTTCTACCGCCAGCTGGTTCATGTTGGGTCACCTCTCATCCAGGCAATCGAAGTCGATGAATCTATCATCGCCGCTCAATACCAACTCATTCCAAATGACCCCATTGGAGCCGAGCGCACCCTAGCTAAGGTCATTCAACGCTGCAAAGCCAAATATGCACAACAACCCTGAGTTCCTCACTTTCAACGAGGCCTACGCCTACCTCAAGGAAGAAAAAGGCCACTTCGCCCTCACGCCCTGGAGCATGAGGAAAGAGCTCAAAAACTTCCCCGAGAGATACGGGGCAGTCCGGCGCAACCCGCTCGCCAAGCGAGGCCGGGGAGGTCGCTTCTTTTTCACTAAAGCCGCCCTCGATAAGTACACGAGCCTGGAAGAAACTTTCGTCCGCAAATAAACTCACTCATCAATACTCATGTCAAATCCTAAAATCAATTCGGACATCATCGCAATCATGCGGGACATTAAGGCCATCGGCAAAGACCGCAAGAACACCGGACAGGGCTACAACTTTCGCGGCATCGATGATGTCATGAACGAAGTTCACCCTTCATTTGCAGAGCACGGCGTATTCATTACCACGACTGTTCTGGATCAGGTCCGTGAAGAGCGCCTAACGAAAGGCGGCTCCAACATGATCTACTCCGTGCTCAAGGTCAAGTTCACCTTCCATGCTGAAGACGGCTCCAATGTCTCGTGCGAGATGATTGGCGAGGGCTCCGATACAGGCGATAAGGCAAGCAACAAGGCCCTTTCTGTTGCCCTCAAATACGCAATCCTGCAGATGCTCATGATCCCCACCGTGGATGCGAAGGACCCAGAAATTGACAGTCATGAAATTCTCCCAAAGCGCGAAGCGTTGCCGGGCTCAAAAGCCGCCGCGCCTAAGCTCGAAAAGAAGCCCTGGGGTGCAACCGTCTGGCATATTCCAAACGTCTGCAACGAAGGCAAGACCTACGACTACAAGGGTCATACGCTCGCGGAAATCCATCTCAATGACCCCTCGGGCTTTGCGTTCTGGACCAAGACTTACAAGCCCCTCAAAAACACGGCCGATCAAGCCCTGCGCGAGGCCTTGAATGAGGCTCGAGAAGAGCTTGCCCGCAAAGAGGCGGAAGCCCCCGAGGAAGCAAGTCAATCCGCGCCATCTGATCTGCCGGAGAATGCCGTGCGGTCGGAAATGCTGGCCGAACTACAACATCTCTGCGCTAAGAATCATGTGATGCCCGGTTTCATTGTGAAGAAAGCCATTGAATTCAAGCGCACGCCTCCGGAAACGAAGACCGTTTCCGAATTCACGGACGAACTTCTCCGCTCCACGATCTCCAACTTCGCCTGGTTCGTCACCGCGAGCAAGGCGGGAGAATAGCATGCAACTCCTCGCCCTGCGCAAAGACCCCTTCTCGCCTAAGCAAGAGGGGGCTATCGTCAGCCTAACCGAGCATGCGGTTTCCAGAAAAAAAGATGTACTGGCAATGTCGCAGGGCATTACGGAAATCGCAACGGAAGAGCAAATGGAGGCCTGCAACCCTGTCCTCCGATCCATTAAAGGTGCGCTCAAAGAATGTGAGGATTCCAGAAAAGAGCTAAAAGAGCCTGTCTTGGAGATCTGTAAAAAAATCGACAAGGCGGCGAAAGATTACATCGAGCCCCTGCTTAAAGAAGAGGCTCGCCTTAAGGGACTAACCGCTGGATTCATTCAATCCCAGCAGGTCGCTCAAATTCAGGATGTTCGCGAGAGCGGGGAAACAGAAATCGTCGCAACGGGCGGCTCGGGAATTTCAGCGGTGGAGGTATGGGATTTCACGGTGGAGGACGAGAAGCAAGCCTACCTTGCAAGCCCCGGTCTATTTGAGCTCGTGCCTAAGAAATCTGCCATCATTGCCGCCGGAAAAGCAGGCTTCCCAACCCCCTTCATCAAGGTCTTTAAGACAACGGGCGTGAGGGTCAAGGCGTGATTCAGCCGCCTCTAGTAGATGAGAGACTTGGGTTGCCAAGCGCGTCTGGCATGCCGCGCCTACTGGGAACCAAAGAGGAGCCCGGTTGCCTCGGCTCCTTCTTATTTGAGAAACGCTTGAAGGACCCCAGCAAGAAAACCGCCGCCAACCGGGGAACAAAGATTCATGCGGTGATGCACGGCATGGTTCCGTTCGATAGCCTATCGCACTCGGATAAAATCTGTGCTGAACGCCTTGCTTTTGAGGAAGCTCGACTGGTAGAGGAATTTGGGATGGAAGGGGCAACGCAAATCAAAGAGGAACGCCTCTGGTTGGAAGAAGATGGAACAAAGATATTCTCCGGGCAGCCCGATGTTATTCACCTTAATCCATCCAAGGCCCTTATCGTTAATTTCAAGACGGGATTTTATGAGCCTGAGCCCATCCAAGAAAACGCTCAAATGCTCGCGGAGGCCGTGCTAACAAGCAATGAATACATGATGCCGCAGGAATTAACGGTGGCCTTAATTCATCCGAATGTTACTGTTGCGGGGAAAATATCTCAAACCCACACCTATCAAAGCGAATACTTGATTTATGAAGCGTGGCCCAAACTTTCTAGCGTCGCGCAGGCGGCCATGAAGCCTGATGCGCCCCGTAACCCTTCGCGTTCCGCCTGCAATTTTTGCCTCGGTAAAAAAACAAAGACCTGTCCAGAATGGCTGGAATGGTCTAACTCCTAACTCACTACCTATACTCACTAATGAACTCACAAGAAGTCGATCAAAAACTGGACGAGATTGCTTTGTTGCAGGCCGTCTGGAAGAACCAAAAGCTCCTCACCTGCTGCCTCTTGATTGCTGAAAAGGCCTGCGAGAAAACCCTGTTCTGGCCAGATGAAATAACCTTCGATTTTCTACTAACCGATGAAGACCGCAATGTCATCGGTTCTGCGTGGAGGCTATGCGCAAAGACCCTAGGTTTCGTTGAGAAAACAGGCTCTTTCCGCCGAAGCAAAGCCAAGGATTCCAACGGACGTACCATCTTCTCCTACAGGCTGACCGAGCGCAATATCGCCATGGCCCTCCTGCGTCGCTACGACCTGGAAAAGTACAAGGCCCTCGCGCACCCGCAGCTTAACCTCCAATTCTGATGCCTAAGCCGAAGAAACCACTCAAGCCGTTTAAGTCAGCGCTATGGAATGAAGAAAAGCGGCGCTGGGAAGGCAGGCCGTACAAACCAGTCAAGGGAGGCGCCCTAGATGGAATGAAGCCGCGTGAATATATCGGAGAATCAAATTGGGTTCCTGTGCCTCAAAACGGGAATTGCTCGAGTAAGTTTGGGCAATTAGTAACAAGAATCCATAGGCCTAAGAAAAAGAAGGCCCTCACGGCAGTTCAAAAGCGTAAGATCATCTACGAAAAACTCAAGCCTGTCTGGAGGTCTCAACCTACCAATCATTATTGCTCCGCTCACTGCAAAGGACATAACCTCTTCACGCCAGCCGAAAACTACCCCCACCACAAAAAAGGCCGTGTCGGCGACCTGCTAAACGATGTAAGATACTGGATGCCGATTTGCTATAACTGCCATCGATGGATCCATGATCATGTCGATGCCTCTTATCAACTCGGATGGCTCATCAAATCCGGCAGCACAACTCACTAACAAAACAAACTCAATACTCACTATGGCAAAACCAGTCTACAACAATGACAACAGCGGCGTCGTCTTCATCAACGTCGAAAAACAAGAGGAGCTCGCCAAACGCGACGCCGGGCAAGCCTACAATGAAAAGGCCGAAAAATGGCCTGATCGCAAAGGCAGCGGCAACTTGAATGGCGAGGAATTCTGGATCTCCGGATGGGTCAAAGAATCCAGTCGCGACGGCTCCAAATTCATGAGCCTAGCCTTCAAGCCCAAAGAAGCACGGGAAACGCCTCGATCCAAGCCCGAGTATCGCAGCGAGCCGAATAAAACCAAAATCCCAGAAGATGACGAAATTCCTTTTTGAGGAACCATGAGCGATCTTGCCGCCTTTTTGAGGAAGGGTTTTACAATCGGCCCCAACGGCGATTTAAACCCTCCTGCGCCTAAAAGGGCGGCAACCTTACCCAAAGCAAAAGAAAATGCGCCTCAGGAGCCCCTGGGAGCGCAAAAAGGCATTCCAAGCAAGCTGGTGTTGCCGTATCCACCCAGCGCGAACCGTTATTGGCGCAACTTCCGAGGTCGCACGGTTTTGTCAGAGGAAGCAAGGGCCTACAAATCCCTTATCCAAGATAAGGTTGGGGAACAGCCTATGTTGAAAGGCCCGCTCGTCATCGCGCTCCTCATGTACAGGCCCCAGAAATCAGGCGACCTGGATAATCGCATCAAGGTCGCGATCGATTCCCTGCAAGGCGTTTTATTCGAGGATGACAAGCAAATAGTGGAGATCCACGCCTACCGAAGGGACGACAAAAACAACCCCCGCGTCGAGGTGGAAATCAGGCCAACAGAAGATTGTTAAAGTTTTTTATTGCTTTTTAACTGGAATCCATTAGAGTGATGACATGCAAACGGTACTCACTCCAAAAGCAAAACACACCAACGGGTACTCCTACCCACTTTACGCTATTCTTTGGGATAGCTGCATTCAAGGCAAGAAGTACGAATCGATTGACGGGCATCCACCCAAGCCCTTCAAATCCAAAACAGAAGCCCAAAAGTACGTCGATCGCCAGATCAAAGGGCCAATGCCTGCGCATTTTACTCGCCCCACGACGCATGAGATTGTCGAGCACCCCTACAACAACGCCAGTGAAAAAATCAAGGCCGAATATCTCGCCTGGCTCAACGCCGACCACTCCAGCAAATGAACACGCCTAAAAAGCCCTTTACCTTGTTGGATCCATTGTTCATCACGCATACCGCCAGCATCATGGTCGATACCATGGAAGGGGGAGATCCATCGCACGAACATGAATGGCAGGAAGGCGACTACAGCCACGAGCTGGCGGAAGTTTTCATGGACATCCACCTCAAGTCCGATATCAAGACTCACGAGGACAGCCCGGAATATGACCTCAGCTCCCCTTACGTCGTCGTCGGCAAGGGCCGCAAGGTGCCTGCCTATCTTACGCCTCTGGAGCTCGATAAGCTGGAGCAGGCCGCATTCTACCTCGTCACGCCAAATCTCAAATGAACAACAACGAACGCTGGGCTTTCTGCCTCTTGCTTGCAATCTTCAACGCCTTCCTTTACCTCAACTCCTAAATCCATGAAAACCCTCCACCCCATCCGCTACACGCTCGGCAACCCCGTCCACGATTTTATCCAGCGCAGGCCTGAAATCAAAGAGGAATACGAGCGCACGGCCCTCGAAATCCTCAAGCCTGAAAAAGTTGTCGGGCTCGTGATCCCGGAAAACGAAACCTTCAACCAGCCTATTCCCGAGCTTGGCAAAGATTACATCCTCACTTCCGTCATCGACTACAATCAGGGCATCATCTATCACGAGCCTAATAGCTTTGATGAGGGTCTGGAAGAAGCCGTCGCTGAGCGCGTCATGAGTAACATTCAAAAACACGTGGAAACCAAGCCCGAAGCTCTTCAAGTCGTATTCGCCTGGAAAGGCCGCGTGTACGAGGGGGCTGCTCAAAACGCCCGACTCGTGCAGATGACGGCGATGTTGACCGGGCAAACCGTCGAGCAAATCCACCAAGCCGCCGACAAGGAAATGCCTAAAATGATGCGAGCCGCGATGGCGCATCACAACTAGTATGCCTATCCTAGAAGAAATCGAGGCCCTGCTCAGGGAATACAAGCAAAGCTCGCCCTTTGACATTCCTGCGCCGAATCGCCTGGAAATCCCCAAGCATCGCCTAGAGGAATTTGCTGATGCCCTGCAAACCGAGATCGAGCCCAAAGAAATCCAGAGGAAGCCTAAGAAAGAAGCCTCCAGTTACGATACCCTGATCTACAAAGGCATGCATGTCCAGATAAGCGAAGGGAAGCATTGCAAAATCCAACTCTGGAATATCTTTATTGAACCTACTCAATAAGTTTTTTGTTGCTTTTTAATCAGAATCAAGTAGAGTAATCAAATGAGCACTGAAAATAAATTCACGCCGGGCCCTTGGAGATGGGAGATAAATCTTAAAGCAAATGAGATGCATTTGTCGGGAGGAGTTCCAAAGCATGACCTGTACATTTTAGGATTCAAGCGATGGGGAATGTCTGGCGCGAGAGCGACTGTGCGCGAAGAAGATGGGAACATGGTTGATGTTGATTCTTTGGCGTCTCTTATTCCAGATCGCGAACATCATGCCGCATGGCTTCAAACTGCACATCATCCTGATTTGGATCTAATAGCAGCCGCTCCCGATCTTCTCGCGGCTTTGGAGATTGCCAAGAAAGAACTCGAAGATTTGTGGAGTTTTTACGGCAAGGGCCTTGAAGTTCAGAACTGGCATCTAAACGGTGACATGATACCTTTAGATACGTTCTTTGAGGACAATAATTCAAATGCCACAGAGGTTATCGACAAAGCCATCGCCAAAGCGAAAGGGGAGTTGTGAAGTGCCCAGATTGTCTAGAGGGCGAATTGACATGCTATTCTTCATTTGCCTACTTGGTTCCATCGATGATTCAAGTTCGCGTTTCGTGCCCTGACTGTAAAAGCGTATGGAGGGGCTATTTTAATTTCCCGGAGAGGTTTGATAAAGATGAACCTATTTCAGTGGAATCAGGGGAATCAAGGGAGAGATCATGATAATTTGCGAATCCTGCGACTCACAACTAATAAATAATTGTCCGAAATGCGGTGCCCCTCAATGCTGTCCTAAGTGCTGTGAAGAACAATGCGGCGACTGCCTAGGCCAAGGAATAACGGGATTTTACTACATGACAATGGATGGCCCACAAGACTCGTTCGACACATGCAAGACATGCGACGGAACAGGAAAAAAATCCAAATGACCTTCTATCAAATCAACCTCTTGTTAGCCTACTCGAAAGCCGTTAATGGCGGTTTTACGGGATTGGCTGAATCGTTTCTTACTCTGTTTAAACAATCATGAAAATGTTACCTTTTGATATCAACCTCGCAAAAGCTGGACATCCAATTTGCACTCGCAATGGAGCCACGGCGAAATTTATCGCGCACATTCCCGAATGCGGGCCACTGCATCGATTGTTGGCGCACGTTGAAGGCCATACCTACGTCAACGACTATTGCGAAAACGGTCAATTAGTTGAGTGTTCGATTGATGGCGACGACCTCTTCCTCATCGCGCCTAAGCCTCGTGAGCTTTGGGTTAACTTATACGATGATGGTACATACGGGAGTTGGTTTAAATCTAAACACGAAGCTGACGAATATAACAAGGATGCATTTGTCAAACGCATCGCCTGCCTATCCTTCGTTGAAGGCCAGGGTTTGGAGGAAGGCAAATGAACAACGAAATTCCATGTATGATTGTAAGCTTCCTTCTGGGATTACTGTTCGGTGCGATTTTATTTACTACAATATCCATTGGCAGAGTTGTTGAATTGCGCCAAGAAGCCGTCAAACACAACGCAGCCTATTGGGAAGTAGGCAACACAGGCAACACGACATTCAAATGGAATGACGAGAAAGGAAGCAAATGAGTGAGGCTTTGATTTGGAACGAAGCAGGCGATTTAATGGCTTTTCAAAATGGATTTTGGTACTCCATCCCATCTGGAAGTGCGCCCTTTGGAACCTTTATTAGCTGGGGAAACGACCGCATGACCTGCTTAGACGGAGGCATGAGAAAGCTGGAGGAGGCTAAGGCAATTGCGCAAGAGCACGCCGACGCAATCACCTCCGCCCTCGACAAAGAGCGGGAGAAACTGAAGGTGGCTGTGGATGCGTTGCGTCCTTTTTCGTATTTAGGAGGCGATTTTGACGCCCTGGCTTATCACGATTTAGAGGATGATGTGATCGTGTTTGAAAGCATAACCGCAGGAGAGATGCGAGCGGCACGAGAAGCCATCAAACAAATCGAGGAGGGAGTATGAGCGAACATCAAATCAAAACATGCAATTGCGGGGAGCCTACATGTCCCATTTGCGAATGGGGTGCGTCCATCTGCTCTGTATGCGGAAAGGCGGAGGTCGAACTATCGGAGCCATGCGTGGTACCAACCCCACCTGAAAGCACGGAGGTTTGTGAGAGATGCGAGGGGACGGGGCAATTCCATCTAAATGATGAACCGGGAGATCGTACCTATGCCCGCAAATGCCCCACCTGCAAAGGCACCGGAAAACCAATTTCAAAGGAGGTGAAGCCCAATGGACAACGAGAAATCGTTTCCAATGAAACGCCGGGAAGTTCCATCCCTCCCGGCAATCCCCCCTTGCCTCCTGTCTATGTTTCTGATTGCTGCGGTGCTCCATGGAAGCCGGATGATGTTTGTTCTATCTGCGGCTCCCAGGCTATGTTTGAGGAAAAAACTCCCGGCAAGTCTTTGGAGGAGGTTTACCGCGCTGAAGTCGAAGCTTGTAGGGAACACGGAATGCTGAATGGTCATCTAACAGCCCTTCAAGCCGTAGCCGACTACGCTGTTCAAGATCACTTGTACAAAGCGATTGAAGGGGAGAACGAAATCGCTCTCCTCAAAGCAACCATTGAACAACGGGATGCAGAGATCAAAGCTCTAAATCGGGCATTGGATAAACTTCTGGAGAACCAATGATCACGCAAAAATAGCCCAAGATATGCGGTATGAGATTAAGGCTTTAATCAAAAGAAATAATGATCTTTTCAATAAGGATTCACCTAGCTGCGAGCAGTTAGTCCAATGGCACGAGGAGTACGATAGAAACGCCGTTCGCATCAACCAGCTTCGGTATGAGTTGAAGAAGTGGGAGAAAGAAAACATATGATCAGAACAATCAAGGGAATCAGATGCCGGAGCCTGAAAATAGGCGAGAAGGTCGAAAAAGGTGACGTCTTTAATGACGGACAGGCAATCCAGCCTGTCGCCTTTGGGGTGCACGAAGAGCATGCGCCCTCCAGTTACTTATGCGCGTGGCGTAAAATCGAGCCTAGAGCGAAGCTGGGAGCAAATAAGAAGAAGAGCGAAGAGCATAAGCTGGAGCCGTTTAATGCCTGGGTGTTCGTGGAAACAGGCCCCCGGGCCGTCCTGATCACTTTATCTCCTTCGCGGCGCGGGGCGCAAAAGAAAGGTGCCGACCTATCCTTACGGGGCAACGCAATCCAAGTGCGGGTGGCGCCTATTGAGAAAACGTAACATGATTCAACAATACCCCGGATACATCAAGATCTCCAAACCTTCCCAAATCTTGCGTAGGCTCGCCTACTTTGCGGCAGGATTCCTTATCGGGGCACTGCCTCAGATCATTGTCTATTTTAACTCCACGGATTAATACCTCAAAACAAGTAAGAAGTACTCCGGCCTATAATAAGTCACTTGGCGCAATCAGCTTGTAAAAAGCAATAAATAACTTTACCCTCTCATCATTATGCAAATTGAAACGAGTATTATACTTCCTGGAGGGTGGCATTATAAGGACAAAGCAGGTTATCGAATCCCTTTAAGAGGTGAGTTACCAGGAGCTAAAGAAGTGATAGCAGCTATCATGCAGCACCGCCTGGAAAACAACATCGAAGTCGGTGATCCTCAGGCTGATCTGGAGAATTACGTGTGTACGAACTTCCCTCAGTGGTGCCGAAGAGGAGCAACACAACCTCCGATCAACATCAATCCCGTTCAAGGGCGTAACGTCGATGTCGTGATCACTTGGGCGAATGCCTTATATACGACGGTAGGCAGGCTTCAACTTGTACCTCAACGAGAAGCCGAAGCCCGGGCCCAAGTGTGCGAAGCCTGTCCTGCGCAAATGATGTGGGAGAATGATTGCCCGCCGTGCGTGACCAGTGCTCAACGCCTATTGAGTATCCTGAGGCAAGGGAGAGATACGCAACCCGGCCTAAGCTCCACGCTTCACGGTTGCGCCTTATACAAGTGGGATAACCGCACGGCCTGTCATGTGGACAAGGTGCATTTGAATACGCAGGAGGTAGGAGCACCGCCACCGTGCTGGGCTAGAAAGCTCTAGTGACGCTTGTCTGACGGAGGACAAAGCGGCTTAAACAAAGGAGGTCAACAAGCGTATGGCCTCAGTCATGACCTATCTACTGCATTTGTAACATATTATTTTAAAAACAGGCCGTTTTTTGGCCGTTTTACCTCGAAAAGAAAAAGCTTTACATTTTCGACAAGAAAAACCGGAAATTTAGTTGCACATAAAACTATCATGCCAAATCCGATTCGCTTAATCGTCTGCGGTGGACGCGATTTCCTTGATTGGCATGTCGTATGGATGCGCCTGGATCAGGTTCATTCCAAGCGAGGTATCAGTCAAATCATCGCCGGAGGCTGCTCGGGAGCAGATGCCTTTGCAACCGATTGGGCAAGAAAGAATGATGTGCCAATCAGGGAGTACTACGCGGCCTGGGAAAAGCACGGGAAAGCCGCCGGGCCTATCCGCAACCAGCAAATGATAGACGACGGCAAGCCTGATGGCCTCATTGCCTTTCCGGGAGGCCGAGGCACAAACGACATGGTGCTGCGCGCTCAAGTCGCAGGCCTAACCGTATGGGATTTAAGATGAAACGCTACCTCGACCAAACGCCCCACATTAAAGCCGCTCGCATCGCCAAGACACTTAGACAAGTCGGCGACAGGGATTATGTGCCTGATCATGTGATCCAACACTGCATCAAGCCTTACCCCGGCGTGCGCAATGGCCAGCTCGTAAAATGGGTGGATAACAAGATCCCAGAAGACCCTTCCTAAAATAGTTGAAAGTTTTTTATTGCTTTTTTTGTGGAGGATGATAGAGTGATGAACGTAACGCAAGTCCACTTTTCAAAACAAACTCACTAACCTACTCTTATGAACGACCTCTCCACTTGGACCGCCAACAACACCGTCAACGAACTCCTCACCAAAGCCTCCACTCGTAAGGCCAAGCTCATCACCCCTTCCAAGCACCGCAAGGTGAAGGCCTCCGTCAAGCCTGTCGAAAAGGCCCGCAAGCCGCTGACCCGCGCCGCCTTGAAGGCGGTAGCCAAGGTTGCTCCCGTCGCGCCTCAGCCCAAGCCTGCGACTGAAATCAAGCGCAAGGGCCGCCCCTGCCTGTTCGACCTCAACAAGGTCATTACGGTGCTCGCCGTCGGCAATCCCCGCAAGGCGGGCGGCGTGGGTCATGCGGCCTTCGCACTCTACAAGGCCGGGATGACGGTGGCCCAGTACCTTTCCAAAGACGGCGGGGAAGCCTGTCACCTGCGCTGGGATGTGAAGCACGGGTTTATCTCTATCGCCTAATCCAATGGAAACTCTCATTCAAGAAAAAGGTAAGGCGGTCCAGTATTATAACTGGGCCGAGGCATACGGGCTCGACCATCAATTTAAAGCTGCAAAAGAAAGGCTCCGCAAGGCAGGCGAAGCAATAGAAGCCTACAAGAAAGCTAATCCAGTAACTTAGGTTGATACCCTGCTAGCCTACCCTTAACCGCCATGTTCTTCGATTTCCCTCCACCCGCATTCCTGCCTCCCCCTCCGGCGATTGTTATAGTCGTAGGCATGATTCAGCCTGCGCCTACTCCCGTGGAGGGAATCCCAATCGTCGTACGAGCCAGCAAAGACCTGGATGATCTCGCTTATGGCGATTGGATGAAGCCTTTGGCCTATTGGCCCGCCCCGTTCGAGTGCATTGACCTCATCCCTCGAAGGAACGGTCGTCCCACTCAGGAGGCAAATCAGTACGGTTAGCTCGACAGGCGGGAGGCCTGACTCACAGTTCAAATGACATCAGATAGATTAGAATCGTTAGTTTGATACACTGCCAGTCCAGTTAGAGGGATTTCCCTTAAATCAAATCCTCTGCAGGGGAAATGATCTCGGGCTGGCAGTAATCAACCTCAACCAAAGGAACAAGATGAATCAATTGAATTCCGTATCCGAAACCAGTGGGCGCATCCTCAAAATCCTCAAGCCGTGTCTCGATTACTGGCTGGATGAACAGACCCTCTACCTCACGCTCAATCTCTCCCGGCCCCAAGTCACGCGTGCCCGGCTGGAGGAATCGCTGCGCGAGTTGCGGGACAAGGCCTATCTCGATTTCCGGGTCGATCCCCTGTCTCGGTTGAATGAAATGCGAATCAATAAGGCTTATCGCGCCGCTTTTCTCTAAACCTATGGCAACCCTCTACACAACCGACGGCAAACAACACGAAGTCAAGCCCAGAAACGGAACCGACTTCCAACTCGACGAGCTCTACAAACTCATCGGCTGCGAAGTGATTGAAGTGGTGGCCGTGGAAGGCGACAGGCTCCTCATCATTGACGAGGAAGGGAAGTTGAAAGCCCGGCCGATGAACACACAGGCAACCATCCTTGCGGACTTGTGCGGCGACTACATCGTCGGCAATGCCTTGTTGGTTAACGGCGAGGAGTTCTTGTGAACCAGCAATCTATTGGCAGGAAAGCGGCGATTGCGCTTGCGGAGAGCAAATGGTGGGAAGGAAAATCTAACCGGGATATCGCAGAGTTTCAGTTCCTCACGCGAGAGCTTTGCATGCCCTTCGGTGTGTTCCATGAGGCCCTAGAGAAGACGCTTGGGAGGCCTGTCTTCACGCACGAATTGGGCGATAACGCAAAAGGCATTGAAGGCGAGCTATTCGACGGCAAGCCTGCGCCTTCCTTCCAGGAAATCCTCGAACTGATTCCGGGGGATAAGCGTATCGTGATCCAGGTGTAAGTTTTTTGTTGCTATTTAACTACACCCTGATAGAGTACTCTCATGATCCCACTCATTCCAACGCCGATTCCACCGTGCTACTTCAAAGAACGCATCGCCAAGCAACCGCCCCTCAAAGAGCGGGTGAAGAGCGGAAAGAGGTTGGAGGCCCAATGACCGAAACAATCCCCTTCGAGATCCTCGGTCACTTCGAGGAGATCATCGACCAAGAGACGGGAAAGTGCTATGGGACGAGGCCTGTCGCTTATCATCATTCAGGCGGTACGCACGAAGAATGGATGGAACGCATGTGCAAATGCCTCCCAGATCCCCCAGCCTACGGATACGCAGGTCGAACAGAAGTAGCGTTTAAGCGCGGTCAAATCATCCAGATCGACAAAGCCCGCAAAGGCATGCAACCCTACAAATTCAAAGCCGACGCCAAATGCTGGATCATCACGCATCCCATTTGCGGGCGGATGAAGAAGGAGATTCATGGAAAATAAGTATTCTTTCGTCGCAAAACACTGGAAAGCTTTGTGGGTCGCTTGGGTCGTTGTTTGGTCCATTTTCTGCATCTGGATAAGCCTATGAGCATCCGGTTCCATCACGACGGCTTATGCCCCGTTAAGAAATCCTTCGCGGCTCAATCCATTGAGTGGATCGTAGGCGACCTTGGCTTGAAGAGGGACGTCACGTTTTGGTTGGACGGCCGAACCAACGGAATGAAAGCCGACGGAACGCGCATGCCGGAGGACCAAAGAATCCACAAAGACCCAGGAGTTAATTGGGAGGATCACGACGGAACGGCCTGGGAAAACGGAATCATCTATATACTAATAGAACCAGATCATGGGTTTCCCTATATTTGGTCCGTCAACCCAGCGTGTGGAGAAGGCTACGTCAATCATACAACGCTCATCGAAAACGCCGAAGAACTCTTTATCTACCTCGCTGCCCATGAACTCCGCCACCTCTGGCAATGGGAAAACAAGCGAGCCACCTCAACCCTCCTGCGCCTGATGAAGATGACAGATGAGACCGATGCCGATCTCTATGCCATTCGCATGCTCAGTGCCTATAAATCCCAATGAACCAAGAACACATAGAGTCACTTGAAGAACTCGGAAACCACCCCTGGCCTGAAAACGAAGAGGACATGCCACCGCAAGATGAAGAAGGCGATGCCTGGAGGTTGCTTTGCGCCAATGGATATAAAGACATCGGCGGCATGATATGCCACGATGATCCAAATCACATCGAAACTCCAGAGGAATGTAAGGCCATCAACTATCTATGTAGTGAATGGGATTACGGTTTTCTTCCTTATGGAGAAACTCTTGAAGAAAACAGAAAACGGTTATTCCCAAATGAAACCTAAGCGCACTTGCAAAGTGTGTTCCGCTGGACTTCCGGCGAGCCATCGAACAAACCCAAAGACAGTTACGTGTTCCGATGAATGCACGCGAGCTAATAAAAACGGCATCACTCGAGAAGAGCAAATCAAGCGCGACATGGAAAGCGTTGGTTGGTAAAATTATGAAACCTAAACACCTCATCCTCTTTCACGCCATCTTCTGCTTGGCTTGCCTCACTCTGATCGCGAGCCTACCCAAAAGCAGCCTGCAACCACGACTACCGCAACTCGCCTCTATTAGGCTCACGATTCCATTCCCAGGCGACTTTACTTACCCCGGCCTTCGGGCCTATGAAATGGAGAAGAAATGAGCGCGATGAATGAGGGGCTGGTTTGGGATTTGGATGGCGGCGATTGGTATTCGCGAGCCAATGGCTTTCGATACAATGTATCCAAGATTTACGAGGGCGATCCCGAAAATCCTCACGAAAACGAAATCTGGCGGTACGTGATCCAGCCTGAATTCTCTGGGCTTTATCACTACTTCAATGAAGGTGGAAGTGATTTCATCTGCAAGGAAATTTGCCAGAGCCATCACGACACCGTGGAACTGGCCATCTCAAAGCATCGACAAGACGCGGAGAGGTTGGCTAATGTGCTTGAGCGCATCGACCGATCGTTTGCAAGAGTTCAAAGCGTGGCAATGGAACTGGAAATTGAAGAAGCCCTAGCCGCGCACAAGGAGGTGGCTAAGTGAACTGGACTCCCGACAATATCAACAACCTGATAGGGGTTTGCTGCGTCGTATCTCTTTCCATTATTGGAGGAACAGTCTTCCTGATTTACACATGGATGACGAAGAAATGAAAACAAAACGTATCATCCCTCAGCCCAAGAATGACTGGAAGCTCGACTTCAAGCCTGTCGAGAAGCGACCCTTTCCAACAACCGGAATGCGGATCAAGAAGGAGGAAGAGAAGTGACACGCTATTGTCCTCATTGCAACGCCGACCTACGTGGCGAGCCTATTCCTCAAGAATTGATCGACAAAGGTCATTACAACGCGGAAGACCCTTTCTATTACCGAACCATCGGCATTTACTCCCAGGGCCGAGATCGAACCGTTGCCTGGCAATGACCCGATTGCGGCCATCAATGGGGCCGCGAATACAAGCCTTCCGCTGGATTTTACCGAACAACGCAATGAAGCTGCGCCACCTCCTCTACGCCTTCCGAGCCCTTTGCCGCAAGGCTTACCGGCTAGCCCTAAGAAAGCCGCTCCTGGTCAATCCCTGGGAGCAATCTGGGCGACTCAGTAAGTGCTCGCAATGCCCGCACTTTCACCGAGGTCGAGCAATAAATCCAATGGAAGATCGCTGCGGTATTTGCGGCTGCTTCCTTTCCCTGAAAACCATGTTCGTTGATGAAGTGTGTCCGGATAAAGAAAACCCCCAGTGGTAGCACAAGAGGCTTGCAAGTTCTGCGAGGGTAGCGCATAAGGGGTCTTTAAAGTCCAACCCTCCAACAGAAAGAACTTCCATGTCCCAAATCGTCGCCCCCGTCCCCGCCGCTCCGCAGCTTTATGTCGCCCACCAAGTCCGCTTTATTGACGGTGCTCAGAACGGCCAAATCCATATGGTGGATGGCTCCATCCGCGTCTATGGCGTGACCACCGGCTCGCCCGCTATCACCTTTGTTCCAACCGCCGCCGGCAACGTGGTTCCGGGTGTTTCCGATTGGATTCTGGAACCCCGCTCCGCCCCGTTCGCCGCATCAGGGACCAATCCCGGTAATCAGTCGCTCGCCCGACAGTTTGCGCTCGGCTCGGCCTATCCCGCGGGCGTCGGCCCGTTTGTTGTGCTGACGAATGCTCAGTACCTCGCGGCCTACAACAGCAATTACGCGGCCGGAACGCCTTCGCAGGGACTCGTTCCCTAAGGTGAACAGGCATCTCGTTAAACAGATTGCACAACCTCCGCACGCTCAGTCGGCGGGGGTTGCTGCTCCTGTTGTTCCCTCCGTCAAGATCAATGCGTTGCCCAACACCAAGCATTGGCTCAATCAGAAAACCGCTAGTCAAGTCAAGCCGCATCGCTCGTTTCCAAAGCGAGGCCTACCCAATCACAAGCTGAAGCCTGGAGCAATTTAAATGGCCGAAACCGCCTATCCAAACGACGCAGGCCCAATCGTCGACCCAAACACGTTAGAGTTCCGGCGGGCCATCACGTCGGTGGAAATGGGCTATTCGGTGATTAGTCGCTTGAAGCAAGACAGTTGGTATCGCAATGAAAAACAGGCCGCGATCATGCGGAAGTACAACGACGAGCCGCCGTATCAGCAAAACAAACTGGACGCAGCCAATCAGGGGTGGCGCAGGAACGCTTCCACGGGATTTCTATCCTCGATGATCAAGAGGATTCTACCCTCTTACAATCAGGTCGTCGATAAGGCCCAATACCTGACAGCCTCCCGCTTTCCAACCAGCGACGTCCAGATTCCCGACGTTCAACAAAAGCAAACCGATTTCCAATTGGAGGTCACGAAAACCATTCGCTCGTGGAGCGGTTGGCAGGCCTTCAAATCCCAGGTCATTCTCGAAAACCTGCTCTTTGGCTTCTCTGGCGCGGGGTGGACGGATGAGATTACCTGGGAGCCCCGTTTTCTTCGGCAGGATGAAGCCTATTTTCCAGACGGCTGCGGCCAGGAAGCCAAGAAGGTCCCCTTGTGGTGCTTGGATCAGGCCTTCCAGATCCACGAGATGGCCGAATATCTGATCAATCCCGAAGCTAGTGCGGCGGCAGGCTGGGACATCGACAACATTGTCATCGCGATCAATGATTCCAAGCCGGAGAATCGCCTGAGCGGCACCAACCCGGACGTCCGTAAGTATCAAGATTTGATTCGCGAAACGAGCCTCGGATGCTCCTACTCCACGGGCGTTAAAATCATCAAGGCAACCCACCTATTTGTACAAGAAGTCAGCGGCAAGGTGAGCCACTACATTTACGACGACCGCACGAAGAACCTTTTGTTTTGCCGCTTGGATCGTTATGAGAACATGGAGCAGAACCTATCCCTCATGGCAGTGGAGGTCGGCAACGGCAAGCTACACGGCTCCAAGGGCGTTGGCCGCGTGCTCTACAACACGCATGTGAGCGTGGAGCAGGCTCGCAATTTGATGGCGGATAACCTTATGCTTTCCGGCCTCCTTGTCCTTACGCAAGGCGACAACGCCAAGCCCGCGGAAGCCCTCAAGGTTGTGCACCCTGTTGCGATCCTTGGCAAGGGCTTTGAAGTCTCTCAAAAATCCTTTACGCCGAACTGGGAGGCCTTTAAGGCGATGGATGACATGTGGGTCCAGATCGCCGAAGTAATGATCGGCGCGTTCATGCCGGGCCAGCAGCAACAGAACGGCGACCCGCGCACCGCTTCTGAGGTCAACTACGTCGCCTCCATTGAACAGGAGCTGAAAGAAGGCAATCTGGCTCGCTTCTACCAGCAATTCCAGTTGATCATCTGGGAGTGCCAAAAGCGCATTTGCTCCATCGACAACATCAAGAAAGCGCAAGCGATCTACGCCAAAGAGAAAAGCGGAATGGTCAAGATGTTCACGCAAAAAATGGTGAACCTGATTAAGAGCCTAGGCGAGATGATTACAGGGGAATTTGAGATCAGCACGGAAGACACCCTTGCGGATGATGCGGTCAAGTGCTGCCTCGCCCTTCTCCGCAAGAACCTAACGCCGAAAGACATTTACGTTCTCGGTCAAGCCCCGAGCTTCGACCTCACAACCGATACCGCACAAGACCTAACCGCCGCCTGGGCCGCAATCAAAGCCTCCATGACTGGCAACCCAAACGTGGATCAAGTGGAACTGGACAAGCGGTATGTCTCCAGTATTATTGGCGCTCGCAACGCGGAAGAACTAATCATCCCCGCCGAAGACAACACCCTTGCAACTGAAGCGACTCGAACACAGTTGACTGAGCTCATGCTGATCATGCAGGGCGAGCAGGTGAAAATCAGCCCCCGCGACTTTGACCCCGTCCACCTCAAGGTGATCATGGATAAGGCGATGGCTATCATGAAGAACCCACAAGCGATTCCGCCGGAGATTATCCCTAACCTCGGCCTACTCCTCCAGCATTTCGAGATGCACCTGCAAGCCGCGCAACAGAAAGCGGGAAGTCAAGAGGGCCTGCAAGAGTTCATCGCTTTCGACAAACAAGCACAACAGTTCCTTGGCGATGCGGAAGCTGCCGCTCAAGCCGCGCCTCAAACCCCCGCAATGGACCCCAGCGTCCTCCCAGTTGCGTTACAGGCGACAGGTGGAGCAAGTGCACCCATGGGCTACGCGGGGCCCGAGCAAAGCCCCGCCGTACTAGCCAATCCAACGCAAGCCATCCAAGACAAACCGTTGTCTCGCGGCCCTGTCGCCCCGGTGTATTAAATAAGCAATAAATAAATTTGCCTTGCAATGTTGTTGGTTTGGAAGCACGCTTCAGTTACTGGCAATGGGTTGGATAAGTGCATCCTGGTGAAAAGCTGAAAAGGGTAGAACGACGTCAACCGATTGCCTAGGCCTGGAGAACATACCAACCAAATCTTGCAATGAAAATTGCTCGGCGAATATTGGGAAAGGAAAACGCTGGGTTCGAGTCCCTACAGGCCGCAACACTTTCAAATTCATGAACACACTTAACGGGGGATAGGACAAACAGCAAGTCGCGAGTCTCATAAGCTTCGAGAACATAGTGCAATTCTATGATCCCCTACCAATTTAAAATATGAGCGAATTTATTGAATTCCCTAAGATTGCACGCCTCAGCCGCGAGTGTGTGATCACTGAAAAGATCGACGGTTCCAACGGCTTGATTGAAATCACTCCTTACGATGCCAGTCTACCTCAAAAGGGACTACTTGTTCCAGGTCGAGACGAGATTTTCGATGTTCAGATAGGCTCGCGCTCTCGCTGGATTACGCCGGAGGCCGATAACTTCGGCTTTGCGCGTTGGTGTTACGAAAACGCCGAGCAGTTGATTCGGCTTGGCGCAGGCCGCCACTTCGGTGAATGGTGGGGCCAAGGCATCCAGCGCCGTTACGGCATGACAGAAAAGGTATTCTCGCTATTCAACGCCTTTAGATGGGTTGAAGCGGGCAAGCCTCAAGGCGAAAAGCAGGCGACTGCTCCTGAGTGTTGCCGTGTTGTACCTATCCTATATCGAGGCATCTTCAGCGGCGAGGCCGTTGATACAACACTCAACATGCTGAAGTTACAAGGAAGCTTTGCGGCTCCTGGGTTTAAAGCCCCCGAAGGCATCATCATTTACCACGAAGTCTCCAAGACCTACTTCAAAAAGACCCTCGATAAGGACGAGGAATACAAAGGCAAGAATGCCAACTGAAATCCCCGTCGCCCACGCGCTCGACATTCTCCACTTCCTGTCTAATCCCGCAGGCCTCACCCTCATTAAAGTTCTCCAAGAACGCAGGCCCAGCATGAAGGGCTCAAACTTTGAAGAGCGCTCCATCAACAGCGGCGTCGCCGAGGGCTGGGAGCTCTGCATGGCGGAGATTGAAAAGATCGCACATGAGCGCAATCAACCCGTCGATTTAGGCGAGGATAAGATCATCAACTCGTGGGATAAACCAAGAAACATCGTGTCATGAAAGATAGAATCAAAGAAATTCATGAATCGGCCTATCTTCTTTGGGAGCATTGCGACAAGCCGGTTGGGTTTGATCTAGACTTCTACATTATTGCGGAGCGAGCTCATTCGTTTAAAGCAGATTATCATGAATGGTATTGGATCAAAATGAAGTGCAAGCAAGTGACAAATAAGAAATAATTTATGGAAACAGAACTGCCAACCGAAATCAATTCCACGCGAGAAGAACCTCAAATAACGAAAGATGATCACGATGCCGTGGACGCGGCGTTAGCGGGTTACTCGGATGAAAGCTCCGCGCCGGAGCCTGTTCAGAAGCCCGTTGAAACACCCGCCGCCCCAACACCTCAGGAACCTGCCAAAGAAGCCCCCCAAGAGGCCCCAGGAGCAAATCCAGCGACCCCAGCGGTTGCTCCGACCGTCGTTCCTCCCGTTACGCCCGTCGCAACGCCAACCCCAGACGCGGAACTCGAAAAGATTGCCCCGCCTCGCGGCCTGTCGCCTAAAAGCCTGGAGGGCTGGAATGCTCTGAAGTCCGTCGCTAAACAACGCGGCGAAAAGCTCGCGGCCTACGAGAAGGAGCTTGCGGAGATCAAGCCGAAGATTGGGCAACCCGACCCCGAGGTTGCTAAGCAACTCACAACGCTCCAAACCGAAATCGCACAATACAAGGCGATGTTCGCCAACGAACGCTCGCCCGAGTTCGTGGATAAGTTTGACAAGCCTTTAGCCGCGCACGATACCGCAGGCATGGAAATCCTGACCAAACAAGGCCTCTCCGCGGAACATCTCGAAAAGGTGAAGCAACTCGGCGGCATTAAGAACGTCCCGCCGGAAACCATGAGCAAGTGGATCAAGGCGGTGTCCGACGTCAATCTCGAGGAAGGCGAAGCTCTGAAGAAAGCCTATCTAGGATCCAGAGAATTGATCAAAGAGCGCGATAAAACATTGGAAGAGGTGAAGCTCAAGCCGAAGGAATTCCTCGAGAAGCAAGAACAGGAAACAACGGCCAAATTCCAGGATTACACCAAGCAAATGGCGGATCACGTGACGGCCGCTACAAAAGACATTCCCTGGTGCAAGATTCAAGAGGTTCCCGCCAACGCAACCCCGGAGCAAAAGGCGCAAATCGAGGAACAGAACAAGTTCTATCAGGAATCCGAAGCCCGGTTTCAGTCCATGCTCTACCCGAAGACGCCGCAAGCTCGTGTGGATACTGCCCTCGCCGCCTGCCTATCCTTCAAGCTCGCCAAAGATCTCGACGTTTCTCAGAAAGCGGTCCAGTATTACAAGGATCAGTACGAGCAAACGCAAGCCTCTCTGGATGAGATCAAGAAGGCAGGCGTGACCTCTCGGAGTGGAGGAACTGTTTCCGCTCAGGCCGCAAAGAAACCCGCGCCTCCCGCCAGCGAATCCGACGACGATGCGATTGAGCGCGGCCTTTCGGCGGTGGGGGCTTAATGAGCGCAGAATCCACTACAGCTTTCATTAAGGAAACGACCTCGAACATCGAGTACTTCCGAAAAGAACATGAAATCACTTATGCGGAACTGGTCGGGGCCCTGGAAATAATCAAAGAGGGCGTTTTTGAAGAAATGCGATCACAATGTCGAGGCGAAGAATAGAATCAAACAAACAATTTGGCTTGCCTTGTTAAGAAGCAACAAATAACTTTGCCTCATGCCTAAAGCCCCCAAAGCATTGACCGATATTCTAAAGAACGCCAAGCCAAGCGAACCGCCGCCGCCGGAGTTTGTTCCCATCCCCGGCAGGCCTGTTGCCTTGGAAGTCGGAACCAATGCCTCCTCCATCCTACTCAGCGCCAGCAACAGCGGTCCCGACAAACAAATCTCCCTCGCCTCGCCCTTTGGCAGGCCCCCACTTGAACCGGGTCAAAAGCCGCCCGAGCCTATTACGCCGATCCTGGAACCAGAATCCGAAGAAGAGATTTCAGCGGCAGAAGCCGAATGGGATAAGCTGCGTGATGCCGAGCTCGAAAACGAGATGGAGGAAATCACGCCCAAGGACATTGACTTTGTACCTCCGCAAATTGGCG